>OKRW01000448.1_pt1 | contig 41428 bp, 48 predicted proteins | sample 1601151 | NCBI WGS metagenome assembly OKRW01 (sample SAMEA3541471, study PRJEB24748) | human gut metagenome | biome: human gut; feature: human-associated habitat; material: faeces | place: China | collected 2012 | reverse complement strand
ACCATGGAAGGCCGCTCAAACCTCAGGTGTTGCAACCACCACTAGAATCCGCCCCCTTCGTCGAGCTTTTCGGCGATCAGGTTGCGCATCGCCACCAGGAGGCGGCGACGATCACCGGAAGCGGCGGCATTGCTGACCCTATGGGACTTCGACGCGCTCTTCGACCTGGTGGTTTTCGACGTTCTGGCGACCATGACGGCTCCTTGCCAAGTGTGGAAAAAAGGCCGGGGGGAAAACGGCCCTTTGCCCGTGGTGGCCGTGAGGTGGCCGGGCAGGGTCTACTCCCTACCCCCGAACCAGTCCGAGCAGCGGATCGGCCCGGCCGAGACCTGTGCGGCGCGCTGCGGCGCTTTGCCTTGCGTGATGAGGTGGGCGACGCGCTCGCGTGCCCATGCCAGACTGTGCGTGCCCTTGATGGCGTTGCACCATCGGTGCGCCGGCCCGCTGTTGTCGTGCGTCAGGGTGCCGCCTCGCGCCAAGGGTATCGTCTCGTCGATCACGAAGCTGTACGGGTCGGGCGAACGCAGCGTGTAGTCGATGGGCCGATAGCAGATGTAGCAGTCGGCTTGCATGTGCCGCCATCGCTGCTGCTCCAGCCTGCGCCTGTGCCCGTTGCGTTTGCGCGGGTTGCTCACCTGAGCCTCGGTTTCGCGGTGCATTGGCTGACCTCGACGCCGGCCCTGAACACGATCTCGTCGGCGATCAACGGCACCCACACGATGCCCAGATCGTCGCGCCCCACCTCCGGGTAGGGCTGCCGGTCGGCCAATGGGTAAGGGAAGATCAAGCCGTCCACGAGCACACGCCCCCTGCGGGAGTCCACTTCGATGCGCTTGGGAAACAACGCCATGACACGCCTCCAATCGAACGCTTGTACGGATCGACAGACTGCGCTCGCCGGCGGGAAGAAGAGGAAAGAACCGGCGGCGAGGCGTCTGTCTGTGGTGGTTTCTCGGGTGCCGCATACGCTGGTTGTGCACGGTGCCGGCGGCGGCTGGCGGATGGTGCGGGATTCGAACCCGCGAAGCATGAGGCTATCATGCTTGCCCGCTTAGCAAGCGGGTGCCTTCGGCCGCTCGGCCAACCATCCAGCGGGAACAAAAAAGCCCCGCCGGCATGGGCAGGGCTTTCTCGATACTCCGATTACACGCGACAGCGTAACACGGAACCGGGTCAGGGGTCAAGCGTCGTCGTGGTCGCGTTCGTCCTTGGCCTGGGCGCACGCCAAGAGCTCCAGCACATTCCACGCCCAATAGGGGCCCTCGATGTGTCTTGTGCCGGGCATTTTGCCGCGTGCGCGCCAGTTCTTCAGGTCGTTGCCGCTCACGTTGACGCCGGTGTTGGCCCTGATCCAACGGGCGGCGTCGGATTGGGTGCGGGTGATGTGCATGAGGCCCGCGCTGCGCAGGTATTCGAGCCTGATGCGCCGCAAGTCGAGCCATGCGCCGCAGGCGGGGCATATCGCATACCGTGCGTCTCGGGCGGCGTAGATGGGCGTGCGCACCGGCTCCCCCTGCTCGTCGCGACCGTTGAGACAGTCGGGGCATACGCCGATGAGCCGCTTCTCCGCACTGTGCGACGTGGCCGCGTCCACCCGTTCCGCAAGACGCAGGGTGTCCGCGTACAGGCCGGAGGCGTCTTCGAGCCGGGCGAGGTCGGGCATGTGGTGCAGCAGCAGGCGGGTGATGTCGGCCCATTGCATGAGGGTGCGGGGCCGGTCGTATCGGTCGTGGCCGATCGGTTTGACGCCGAGCATGCCGCCGGTGAGTTGCAGGTGCGTTTCCACTGCGGAGTACAGGGCTTGGGCGGCTTCGTTGACCGGCGGGGCCGCGTATGCCCTGTTGCCGTGGTGTGGCGAGCGTTCGCGGGTGGTGGCTTGTTTGTAGGCGATCTGTTGGAGGGCTGGCATGCCGGCCTTCAGGAGCCATGCGAGGCGTTTCGCCCAGTCCTTGACGCATTCCTTGCACAGGTTCGCGTCGCCGGCCGCTTTGCCGCAGGCCGCGCATGTTCGTTGTTCCATCATCCCCGCCCTTTCGCTGGTGCTATACTCGCTTGTTGGACAATGCGAGCCTCTGCCGAAAGGTGGGGGCTTTTACTTTCCCGAAGCCGTTCCCGACGTGGTGGATTGGCCGGGAACGGCTTGTTTTCAACGGTTTGCTGACTTTCCTTAACTTTCTCTTCTATTGTCGCCGATGCCGGCGGGTTTTCCGGCGCGGGTGCCGGGTGGGCTTGCAGGATGATGGCCTTCACCTCGTCGATGGGGATGCGCAGGGATCGCGCGGTCTCTTCCGGCGGCACGCCCTTGCCGTGCCATTCCACGATGATCTTCCTGACGCCTTCGGTGACTCTCACGCCCGTGCCTCCTGCCGGTCGAGCTCTGTTCGCATGCGGAGTGCTTGGCGCACATTTGGGCGACGTGGCGCATGCACTTGCGGATCGCGCCGCCGTAGGAGAGGGCGACGACAGTGAACCGGCCGAAGCATTCCGGGTGCGTCACGTCACGGCCGGGCGTGGCGGTGCCTCGCATAATGGTGACGGGGCCTAGCTGCCAGGCGGTGATTTTGGCGTCGATGTTGTTCATAAGATTTCCTTTCTTGGGTCGTCATTTGACCCCGTATCGGCGGCCGCCCCAGATGCCCTGCAACTGGTAGCCGTTGATCCGGTTGTGCTCGTCGGCGAACCGGCGGCACTCGCCGATGACCGGGCATGACCGGCATATGGCGAGCGCGGCCGCCTGTTCGTATGGTTTGCCGCTGAACCAGAGTTCGGGGTCGTGGTCGCGGCATGCGGCCTGATGTCGCCAGTCCATGGGTTATCGGCCGTCCTTTCGGTAGGGGTTGGCGCGTTCCACGATGGCGAGTTCGTCGAAGTGGTTCATGGCGTCGAACACGGCCTGTTTGCCTTGTTCGTAGGCTTCGGCGAGCTCGTCGGACTGTTCGGCGTCCATGATCGAACCGGCCTGCGGCCTTTTGAAGCCCGCCGTCCTGAGCCTGCGTTCGATCTCGTAGAGGCCGATTGGTTCGCTGTCGCAGGTGAAGACGATGCTCAGGCGTTTCATGACAAGTCCTTTTGCAGCGCGCGACGGCCGGCCTCGGTGATGGCATAGCGTCCGTATCCGACGTCTTGCGTGTATCCGCGTTCCTCCAGGGATTGGAAGGTGCGTTTGTGGTTGCCGTCGGCGGGCTGCATGTCGCCGTGGTTGACGAGCTGGAGCAGCACACTCTTCTGCGCGTAAGTGAGTCGTGGTCTCATTTGACGCCTCCGCTCAGCGGGTCGATGAGCTCGCAGCTCATGGCGTCGATGCGCTCGCCGGTCTTGACGGTCATGCACAGGCGTTTGACGTCGCCGGTCTGCCGCACCTCCTGCGTGACGGTCTGCACATCCTGTTCGCCGAGCCGGGCCTGTTCGCCCAGCCCGTAACCGACCACGAACGCTGCAAACACACACACGAAGGCCGGCATGATCCTCACAGCCCATGGTCTACCGTTCCTCATTCCGTTTCCTCCGTCCCGTCAATGAGCGTCCATGCGCTCGCTGCCAGATTGACCCACCATTCGCGCTCGCTGTCGTCCATGGCCTTGCCGCTCTCGTGGGCAATCGGGCAGTCGCCGACCTGCTCGTGCAGGCGCATGGCGAGCGCGAGCGCATCGTCATGGCCTTGGGTGTATCCGATCACGTAGGCCTCGGCCGGGCTGTCGTTGCCGAGGCCGGCGTCGGCGAGCGCGTTCAATGCCTGTTGGGTGATGTCGATGCTCATATGCGGGCCTTTCGGTGTTTGCGTTCGGCTTTCCATTTCGGGTGGAACTGCAGGAACGCTTTGAGCGTGCTTATCGGCTCCCAGAAGTCGCCGTCCGGTAGGTCGAGTTGCCACCATTGACCGCAGACCGGGCAACGCCATACCGGATCACTGCCAGAGGGCTTGCAATACTGACTACTCACTCCACGCCTCCAGTTCGCTGATGTCGGTCGGAATGCCGTATTGGTCGTAGTAGAGGCGTGTGCTCATTGTTGGTTCCTTTCGTGTTCGATGAGGTGGTCGGGGCAGATGTCGCAGTAGCTTTTCTGGCTCATTGCGGTCCTTAGATGAGGTGTTGTTCGAGCATGAGGCTCCAGATGAGCGCGATGCAGGCGATGACCAGCGTGACGACGAGCGCGGCGAGCGCTATGGAGATGATGATGGCGATGGCGGTGCAGAGTTTTTCGGCGAATGTCTTTTTGGGTTCGGGTGGCTGCGTGTCCATGTTGAGTTCGGGGTGGATTATCGGGTTTCCTTTGGTTGGTTGGTGCTGAGCATGCGGTCGAGGTAGGCGGTGTAGTCGTTGCGGTCTCGTGTGATGCAGTAGATGCGTGTGTTCATTGCTTGTCTCTTTCCCGTTTGATGAGTTCGTCGATGAGGGCGAGGGCGGAGTCGGGGTAGCCTTGCTTGAGTTTTGCCCATGTTCTGGCTTCGACGCCGACGGTGTGGGCGACGAGTGCCGTGAGTATGTCGTACTGTTGGCGCGTCCACGCGATCTTTTCGCCGTAGTCGATGACTCGGCATAGGTACCATCGGGCTTTTTCGAGGTCTTCCAAGGGCCGGCCCTTGCTGTGGTAGCGCCACAGGTACTTGCAGCAGTTCCCAAGGCAGAAGGTGGTGTCGGCGGTCAGGTCGATGCATTCCATGCCGGGGTGTGAGTCGGTGTAATGCTTCGGGCTGTTGACGGGGTCGTTGATCCAGCTCATTGCCTGTCTCCTTGGGTGCCGGTTCGGATGATGTCGAGGTAGGCGGTGTAGTCGTTGATGTCCCGACGGATGCAGTCCTGGACTCGGTGGGTGCCTGCGTGGTTTTGGTAGGGGTTGCCGCCGATGGCTTGGTCGGCGAGGCGGAAGCTGGTGAGGTCGAGTTTTCGGTGGTGGAGTCCTTGGGTGATGGCGTGTTCGAGGTGGCGGCTGAGGTGCACGTCGAGCTGGCGCAGGTCGAAGTCCACGTTGGTTCCTGCGGGGTGGAGTGTGTATTGGCTGAGTTGGTCGTTGAGGAATTCGTGGATGTTGAGCGCGGTGTGCTTGTAGTCGTAGCCGGTCTTGGGTGCTTCGGCGCAGGCGAGCATGAGCCCGTTGGCGAGGTGCATTTCGTAGGCTTTGAGCATTTCGGGGTGGTTGGCCCAGTTGCGCACGTTGTCGGGGTGGACGATCAGGTGCAGGCTGCCGCCTCGGGTTTCGGCTTTCAGGTCGGTGACCTGCATGCCGACTTCCAGGAGTTCGCACTGATTGGGGTCGAGGCCGGTGGTTTCGGTGTCGATCCATAGGAGCATGTGGGGTTTGGCTGGCGGTTTTGGCGGGTTGAGGGGTTTGCCGCTGACGGTGATGTCGTGTTGGGTGTTCATTGGTCGCCTTTCTTGATGTCGATGTGGGTGGGGAGGTCTTCGGGTGGCGGGCAGGGATGGCGGGTGCCGTCCTTGTTGAGCTGCTGCCAGCCGCCTGTGCGGTAGTAGACGGGGATGGTGGCGGGGTCTTTGCCCGTGTGGACGAGGTAGCCGAGCCGGTAGGCGCGTGCGGGGTGGGCGTGTACCCATCCGTGGCATCCTGTGGTGCCGCTGCCGCAGAGTTGGAGCAGGTTTTCGGGTTGGTGGAGCCGGTCGAAGGGGTGGCTTCGCGGTTCCCTGTGGTGGATGCTGTCGCCGCTCCAGTGGCTGCCGGTTTCCCGGTCGCACATGGCGCATCGGTATCGGTCTCGCCTCTGTACGGTTCTGCGGGTCTCGGCTGTTGGCTTGCTGCTCATCGGCTGGCCTTTCGTTGGCATTCGTTGATGATTTCCTTGGCTTTTTGTTCCGGGTCGATGCCGGTTTTGACGCTGGCCCAGAAGTCGGCTCTCATCGCGTCGGTGAAGGTGCCTACGGGCACGTGGTCCCGGATGTGGCCGGTGATCCACCGGTCGTCGATGACGGTGCCGTCGGGCAGTGCGTGCCGGTATGGTTTCGGCTGGCTGGGCATGGTGTCCATGTATGCGCCTTGGCGCAGCCATCGGCTCATGTTGGGCGCGTATCTGGGGTCGTCCACGGTTTTGGCGTAGGCGATGACGGCTCCGATGAGCTGCGCTTCCGTCACGGCGGACGTGCCGTCGTGCCCGGCCACGGCTGCGGCCCACGCTTTCTCGGCTTCCCGTCGCGATCCGGTGTGGCGTGGGTAGGCGTTCCACGCCGTGGCGAACGGGTCGGCCAACGCCCTGGCCTCGGCCTCGGCGACCGACGCGGTTTGCTTCGATCCCAGCCCGGAGGGGTCAGGGGAGGAAGAAGGCATGGTTTTGGTTTGGTTAGGTACGGTAGTGCTTCCTGTTTGCTTTGTTGAAGTTGAAGCAGTCTGCTTCGCGTCTGCTTCGTTTTGCTTCCTGTTTGCTTCGGCTTTCGCCCTGCGGGACTCGCCCGACGCCTTGCCTCCGGCGTGGCCGGCGACGACCTTCTTCTCGTGCAGTTCGGCGGCTTCTTCGGGCGTAAGCGGTTTCTTCTGGTTCTTGAAGCTGCCGAACACGGCGAGGCCGCGACGGGTCACGACCCTGTACACGCCTTCGCCGGCCTCCTCGAAGAGCCCGTTTTCAACGAGTTCGCGCACGAGTCTGACGGTGCCGCCCACGCTTCTGACGCGCTTGAGGTCGAAGGTGCCGTCGAACGAGTCCGGCCGCGTGTATATCTGGTGGTCGCACCACGTCACCATCGTCGCGTACAGTCCGCGCGCGGCCATGCTGCTGTCCTGCACCGCAGGATCGAAACCGAAGGTGCTGTCGAAGTTCACAGACATGGCGCGCCTCCGTCACGACATGCGATAATCGACTTATGAGCAACGACAAGAAGACCCAGCGCTGCATGTGTGTGACGATTGATTTCGAGCAGCTTACGTTCGGTGAGCTGCGCAAGTTCGTCGAACTGACGGCAGATCGTGAGGACGATGAATTTGTGTGCGTCAACGACAATGACGGAGTGCCGGACGGCTTTATGGCGTATGTGGACGCAGAAACCATAGACGTCGTGCCAACCGATGAGACGTCGGAGCGCTGATATCGACCACATCTTTTCCTGAGCCACCCCGTCGCGGGTGGCTTTTTTGTTTGCCTGCTGCATATAAGCCTCTCTCAATGTGTGGTTACTTGATCTCGCCGGTGGTCGGATCGACGGCCTCTCCTCTGTCGGTCTCGTCAGCATCGTCGTCGGGATCGGGATAGTCGGGCGCGCTTTCCTCGAACGTGGCGAGGCTGTCGTGGAGGTTGTCGTACAGGACCGCGCGGCGTGCGTCCTTCGGATAGGTGAGCAGCCGGTTGATGACCTCGGCGCAGTCGATGATGTGCTGCGCGAGCGCGTCCGTGTCGTACACGGCCTCGGTGTACGGGTCGATCTGGTGGAACTTGTCGAGGTAGGCGTCTTTGGTTTCGAGCTGCATCTTGTGGTTGACCGCGCGGCGGAAGTCCACGGCCGCCTGCTTGATCTTCGCGCACGAGCTGTTGAAGTCCAGCAGGCTCAGCGGGCTCATTTCGTCGGGTATGAGCGCGTCCTGGACAAGTCCAGAGTCATTTTTCTTTGCCATGAGGGTGTCCTTTCTAGAATTCCGGGTCGCCGGTGTCGGTGGTGGACGTGTCCGTTGTGTAGCCGCTGCCGCCGTTGGCCCACGGGTCGGACGCCGGCGGCTGAGACGGCGCGGCGGCTGGCCGTGGGCCAACGGGCGGGTTGCCCGCGGGGTTGCCGTAGGTGCTGCCGCCCTGACAGCCGTCGTGGCCGCCCTGTTTCGTGACCTGCGCGGTCGCGTAGCGCAGGCTGGGGCCGATCTCGTCCACGGTCATTTCGACCACGGTGCGGTTGGTGCCGTCCTGCGCCTGATACGAGCGTTGGGAGAGCCGGCCGGTGGCGATGACGCGCATGCCCTTGGACAGCGACTGGGCGCAATGCCCGGCGAGGTCGCGCCAGGCGGAGCAGCGCATGAACAATGACTGGCCGTCCTCGTACTGGTTGGCCTGCCGGTTCCAGACGCGCGGCGTGGAGGCGATGGTGAAGCCGCACACCTGCGTGCCGGTGCCGGTGGTGCGCAGCTCGGGGTCTGCGGTCAGGTTGCCGACGATCGTGAGGATGGTTTCGCCGGCCACTAGTCCTCGTCCTCCATGTCCTCGATCCAGTCGCCGACGAACGTGGCGAGGACGTGCGCGTCCTTGGCTGCGCTGCTCGCGATGCCCCATGCCACGTCTTCGCGACGGTTGTGGCAGTGCAGGGCGAGGTCGGAGAGCGCCGCATAGGCCATGTCGGCCACGTCGCGCATGTGCTCCAGCTCGTCAAGCTCGCCGGCGTCATCCGGGCCGTCGTCCTCTTCCTCGTCGTCTTCGTCGTCGATGACGGTGCCGAGCGGCTTCCGGTCGCTGGAGGCGAACATGTCGGCGAGCGTCTTGCCATTGGGCAGCACAGGTTCGAAGGATATGTAGGCCTTGGCTTTCTCGCTCAATGCGAGGCCGGCTTGGTCGAGCGCCGTGACGAACAGTTTTGCCAGCTCACCGCCGGAGACGGACACGTCGCCCTCGATGAGGCCGTAGAACTTCTCGGCGAGTTTTTCGGCCATTTCCTCGTTGGATGTCATGATGTTCCTTTCCTGATGTCCCGTTTCCATGCCCATTCGCATTCCGCGCCGATGGTCGCCGCGCCTCGGTCGATGACGAACGCGGCGGGCGACGGCATGAGGATGAGGCGCGGGTAGTCGAGCCGTGAATTGCATTCGCAGATCGCGTCCAGCGCCTCGGCGATCAGTTCGCCGGGCGTCATGGTCAGGCCCCGTTCGGTGATGGGCCAGACCATGAGACTGCGGTGGGTGTTCATGGGACTCCTTCGTTTGGTGCGGGGCCGCGCTGGCGTGGTCGACGCCGGCACTGGAGACCACCGGCTCGCACGCCATCGCTTCCGCAATCCACTGACTTCCTGTCGTATGGGGATGGATCGCGGCCGACGTTGACGCGGCCCCAGTGGACGGCGGCCGAATCGAACGGCTTCCCGGTCTTTGCCCGCGCCCACCTGACGCGAATCTCGACCGGGGGCGAACCTGCCCGCCCTTGGCGCGCCGCCGGTGGAGAGAACCGGCGGCGCGATCATTGAGAGAGGTGGTGTTAACGACTTGTTCCTTGTCGCCGCCCGCCGCATCGGAAGGAAGGTCGCAATGGCGGCGGGCAAGCCTTAAATGGTCAGCACGAGCGCGCAGAGAATGACGAGCCTGAGCGACTGGTACACAAGCGCTCCCGGCTTGGCCTTCGTTTCGCGCAGCGTGCCGATGAGTATGAAGTGTTCGAGCAGCGCGTATCCGAGGATCACCCACTGCTGCCAGACGAGTGCATCGAAGTTCATTCGCCGGCCTCCTCGAACAGTGCGACGAACACCACGGGGCATTCCACGAACGCCCAGAACGCGGCGAGGCCATTGCCGATCGGATGCATGCAGGCATCGTGAGTGAACAGCCATCCCACGCAGACGACGAACGATATGACGGTCAACAGGGCGATGGTGTACGGATAGCGCTTGAACATGACCGCCACCCCTACTTGGTCTGGACGAGCGTGTCCGCGCCGTCGGGGACGACGACGAGCTGGTCCGCGTTGGACAATGCGTCGATGTAGTGCTGTTTGAGCACGTTGTCGGTCAGGCTCTCGTTGAGCACGGCGTTGGCGTCGGCCTCGCCCTGCGCCTTGATCTTCTTGGTCTCGGCCTCGGTCTTGGCGACCTGCTGCTCGTTGAGCGCCTTCTGCTTGTCGATCTCGGCGGCCTGCGCCTCCGTGTACTTCTTGGTGACGGCCTCGCCGTAGCGCACGTCCTGCACGCTGACCTGCTCGACGGTCAGGCCGATCTTCCTCCACTTCGCCGCCAGCACATCCTGCACCGCCTTCGTGTACTCGCCGCGATTGGTGAGCATCGTCAGGGTGTCGAACCTCCCTGACTGTTCGCGCGCCACGGAACGCAGATCGTTGCTGATGTAGTTCTGCGTGAACGTCTGCTGCTTGCCATACTCCGAGTACAGGTATTCGGCCGCGCTCGGATCAAGGCTGTAGTTGACTTGGACGTCGATGTCCGCAGAAGCGCCGCTCCTGTCGTTGACGGTGACCTGCTTGCCGACCGCGCTGCCGCCGTCGTACTTGTAATCGGTGTCCTTGTAGAAGTTGATGAGGTTGTTACGGGTGTCGTATTTGATGACGCTCTGCCACGGCGTCTTCCAATGGAAGCCCGCGTCTTCGGAATGACCGGCCAGACTGCCGCCCATGTTGCGGATGACCGCGACCTCGCCCACGTCCACGGAATACAGGCATGCGGGAATGAGCAGCAGCAATCCGACGAGGCCCGGAATGAGGCCGATGCCGGCCCCCTTGACGTTGTTGGACAGCGCGACGCCGGTGACGGCGGCGCTGAAGAGCAGCAGGATGATGGAGATGACGAACCAGATCATGAGGGTTCCTTTCAGAAGATAAGGCCCTTTCCCCGTGCCGGTAGGCTTGAAGCTGCAACACAAACAATCCGCTGCATGCGGGGAAAGGAAGTATTCAAATGGGTGGAGCTGCAAGCTGGGCGAGCTCAGCGGAAACGAAGTTCAAGCAGGCTCAGGCAAGCGCTAGAAATGCCTATGAGTCACGGATGACCGAGGGTCTAGCGGACATCGCCCAAGCGTTGTTCCAAATCGACTTACGGCTTGACCGGCTCGAAAAGAAACTGGACGGTCGGGGTTGAGCCTTGCCAGTTTGCGCTCGCTGATGACGTCGTGGCGTATGTAAAGGCTTTCCATGTTGAGCTGTGCGCCACGACGCTCATAGGCGTTACTCATTTCACTACCTCCGGCACATATCCGTTGTGGTCGCGCCAACGGCCGTCGGCCATGTCGTGCAGCCATGACGCCAGACGTCCGGCTTCCGTGACGGTCAGGGCGATATGCCCCTCTCCCCTGCATTCCATGAACCGGATCATGGTCGAGTCCACGGTGGTGCTCACACCGATGCGCGGCAAGGCGTCGTCGGCCTTCTCGCCGATCCAGTTGCTCCGGGTGTTGATCGCGTTCGCCATGACCGCCGCCTCGTCGCGGGACAGTAGGACGATCGCGCCGCCGGCCCCCGTTCCCGCGGGGTCGCGCAGCCACAGACGGATGCGCACGCCACCCTCGTCGGATAGTCTCGGCTCGCACAGCAGCGGCCGGGTCGTTTTCTCCGGGTTCGCGAAGCGGATCGAGTTCTCGGCCTCCCAGTACCTGTCCTTCACCTTCATGCCGTCACCTCTTCCGGCTGGGTGTTGTCTGTGGGCCACGGGTCAAGAGTGCGACCCATGAGATAGTCCACGGACGTGTCGAAGAAGTCAGCGAGCGCCACATAGTCCTTCTTGGTGAAGCTGCGAGTGCCGTTGATCTTGCTGGACAGTGCTTGCCGAGTCAGCCCGATCTCGTCGGCGAGCGCGGACTGTGTCATGTTCCGCGTATCGAGCAAGTCGAGCACGATTTGTGCTGTCTTGTTTTCCTGTGTTTGTAACCGCATGTGATTACAGATACACCATTGAGTGACAGAGTTACAAATCGTCAGCGTGTTGACTTTGTAATCAAAAGTGGTTATAGTGATGCCATGACCGAAACACTGACAGCCCCGCCGGCGGTGATCGACTACCAAGCCGTAGCCATCGGCAACATAAGGATGATGCTTAGCCTGAGAGGGCTGAAGCAAAGCGATCTCGCCGCATACATGGGCAAGCATCGCCAGAATCTGAATCGAATGATTAACACCGGCGCACAATGGTCTTTCAACGACATGTGCCGTGCTGCGCAATTCTTCGGTGTCTCCATTGACACGCTGATGCGCCCTGACCTTACTCAATCTGAGCTAAAAGGAAACGGAGGTTTGCCTGTCGTCAACGTTGACGACTTCCGCCTACGTGGCGGGGCGTGGAAGACCCCGGCTATGGTTCTGGCCGCCTGACCGGGCGGCTCGGGATCATAACCCAGAGGAACACGGTTCAAATCCATGCCCCGCTACCAACGTGGTTATATGGCCGCTGATTTCGGTACCGAAATCAGCGGCCTTTCCGTTTACCGTGGCGATATGGATGAAAGGCGATCAGGCAGCTACGGTGCCCAGGGAAGTCGGCGATCATAAACGTCTCGTCATTTTCATCGCGGATCTTCAGTTGTCTAATCCACGGGAGGCGACAGGCGTGAAGTTTCTCAACGAAGCGGAAGCCGGGCACAAGTCGTATGTTACGATCGACTTCGTGCCCAGCTCCCGTTCTTCTGCTCAGAAGCGGAGTGTGGTTCACCATCCAGCCGACATCATCGGCATCATGCCGCAGCGGGTCAACGTATCGGCCAGCGCATCGTCCAGTGCTTGAATCGGTCATAGCGACGACGCCACCGAACGACGATGGACAGTATGGCGCCTATCGCCAGAGCTGACACGGCCAGAACCGAGGCAAGCGACACATCGCCACCCGTGACGGGCAGTGACGGGCGAGGGTTGGGCGTGGTTGCCTCCGCCGGCGCCGGCGGCGTCTCGGGTTTCTCCGGTTCGCACGGTTTCTCCGACTCGCATGGGGGCAACACCCGCACACGCTCCCAGGCATCGTCATACCGGCTGGACGCCGGGGAAACACGGTCATCCCCCTCGAACCGCCAGACGAACACGTACCACCCAGGCCGTTCGGCGGTCAGATACATAGGAGCGCCATGCGCGTCCAACGCCCCGGCGCCGATTTTGAACGTGCCGTTCATCGCGGGAATCTCCCAGATGGCCAGCAACCGGTGGTTGTCGTCTTCCGTGGGAACCTCTCCCCCGGATGGCTTGTACGCCTCATCGTTGGAGGGGTTGTCGGGATCGCCGGACCACCATACGCTCACCGTCGCATACGGCCGATCCGCCGCGAACTCATACTCTTCGTTGCCGGCATACTGGCCATGATCCGCAGGGAATCCCGATACGGTAATGGTGTCGCTGAGCTCGGCACCGATATCCGCCGAATGCTCAGTGACCGTCGACATGACTTCTAGCTTCCTGCGACTTGTATTGCTTTCCGTAGCCTCCATAAACGGACTTATCCAGTCGCCTATAAGGTATTCCTGCGCCTGTTTGCTCTGCTCGGACCGCCGAAACACCCATACCCATGTGCCAAAACCGCTATTCTGCTTGGTCCGGTAAGCGGCACCGTCATCCGGCTTGGTCATGGCCTGCACACGTGCCTGCTGCCCCACCCCGGTGAAAGAGGCCTTGCCATAGGCCACCGGCTCATAACCCAAAGTCGCCAATCGCGCAAGAAAAGCATCGGCGCTCTCTTGTGCATTCGGCGTAATGACATTGCCCACATCGCCCGTATCAAGACCATCGAAATAGTATCCGCGGGCCTGCAATTCCAAATCGGGCACCCAATAACTGTCCGCATCCGCCACGCCACTGGTCACGTCATCGAACACCGGAGAAGCCACATCAAGCACCTTCTCGGAGACCTTGGTGGATACCGCCGGAACAAAATCCTTACGCACCCGAAATGTCGTCGACGCGCCGCCAGTGGAAGCCATCGAGTCAAAGGCCAGCATGTCCTGAGTGCTGTCCATGACGTGCATCCGCCCATACTCGTATGTGGTGTTCGCCGTCACCTCGCCGGCGCCGGTCGCCTCCCACGCGATCGAGGACCCGGCGCTCGTCGACACCCCCGAGAACGTGTTGCCGCCTTGGACGAACCGCGCCGCCCCCTGCAAGGTGACGGTGAACGGCACTCCCGCGATCGCGTCACCGGCGCGGTTCACCACTTTCACCGAGATGGAACCGCTGCGCAAAGCCTCGGCATCGGTGCGTTCCACCGTCGTGCCCGCAGGCGTCTTGCCGGCCGATTGATCCCATATCCGGGCCGCCTTCGCCACGATCTCGGGGTACCGGCCTTGAATGACCGCCATCTGTCTCGCCCACTCGTCCCGATCGCGCCCGAAGTGATCCTGCACGATGATGCCGATCGCCGCATGGGTGGCGGCATCCGTGTCGCGGTACCGGTCAAGGATCCATGCCATACGCCGGGCGTTCTCATCGGAGGCAAGCACCGTGGTGGGGCCTATCACATAGTCGCTCAGTTTCCCCGCTTCGATGCAGTAGTACTTGTTGCCCGAAGCGTCCAGCCCCGCGACACCGACGTAATATTCCATATCGTTGTATGGAAACGCCACGTGATATCTTTCGTCGGCGGGCGTCAACGTCGCGGCATACGCCGTATTCGCCGAGCCGAACACCACTCCCACCATTATTATCAGACCGGTCAGCATCGCTACGATGGCCATGCCCCGTTGCCGCCATGTCGTTATCATCATTCGTCCTTTCCTGGTACGTTTCCCCGCATACTGCACTGTGTGCGGGTAGGCCACGATCATGGCAGATTTTCATTCGCTACAGCCGGTTTTTCGACCTATGTGGTCCGAGCTTGCCGTTTGCCGGCGAGTTGTGGATAACTCTTCCGCCGAGTTATCCACCTCATGCGGTTGACCGAACGTTTACCTGATAGTTATCCACAATGCGCAACATATGTTCAAAAGCCCTTAGAATAGGGCCTTATGGCAGCAGTACAACATCGCGCGACCACGCGCACTAGTAATACCGATAACAGCACCACGAAAACGAAGTCAAAGGCGACTTCTGCCCGAAAGAGCCCCGCAACCAAGCGCAAGAGAGTCAGCGCCGAAACGGCACGCGCCGCAGCAGCGCTGAAAGGCCTGGCTGTCGAAGCCCCCGCACCGTCCATCGAAGCAAACGAGCCCGGCCAGTTCGGCCGCATCAATGTCATGGACATCACTCCCGCCGAGGAGCGCGGCATCTTCCCCGCCCGTGTGGAACTCGGCGAACCGTTTGAGATGACCGCCCAGGTGTTCATCGAAGGCCGTACCAAGGTGGGTGCCACCGCCATCGTGCGCAACCCGCGCGGCAAGGAAACCATGCGCCGGGCCATGACCTGCGTAAATCCCGGCCTCGATCGTTGGACCGTGATGGTCAAGTGCGGCGAGCACAGCGATCTGAAGCCTTGGGAGGATGGCTACGCGGCCGTCAAGCGTCAGCTCGGCGAATGGACCGTGACCATCGAAGGTTGGGAAGACGCGTACGTCTCCTGGCTGCACGACGCCCGCATCAAGGTGCGTGTGATGGACGACGTGGACAACGCACTCAATTCCGGTGCCGAGTTGCTGGCCCGTTGGGCCGAAACCCCGGACACCGGCCTGACCGCACGCGATCGCAAGACCTTGGAGAAGGCCGCTGAGACCATGGCCGATCAGACGCTGAGCGCCGAGGATCGTCTCGCCGCCGGCGACAACCCGACCATCGCCGCCCTGCACGAGACTCACCCGCTGCGCGACGGCATCTCCCCCAGCCAGCCCCAGCGCTTCAAGGTGGAACGCCCGAAGTCCAGCTTCGCGGCTTGGTACCAGTTCTTCCCGCGTTCCGAAGGCGCCACCATCGATCCGAACACCGGCAAGATCATTCAGGGTACGCTGAAGACTTCGATGGCCGGCCTCGAACGCGCCGCTGTCGAGGGCTTCGACATCGTCTACCTGCCGCCGGTCTTCCCGATTGGCGTGACCAACCGCAAGGGCCGCAACAACACGCTGGTCGCCGGCCCCGATGACCCGGGCTCCCCGTTCGGCATCGGCTCCGAGCTAGGTGGCCACGACACCGTGGATCCACTGCTCGGCACCATGGACGATTTCAAGGCCCTGTGCCAGCGTGCACATGAACTGGGTCTGGAAATCGCGCTTGATTTCGCCCTGCAGTGCTCGCCCGATCACCCGTGGGTCAAGGCCCACCCGAACTGGTTCCGCCACAAGCCGGACGGCTCCATCGCCTTCGCCGAGAACCCGCCGAAGAAGTATCAGGACATCTACCCGATCGACTTCAACGCCGACATGCCCGGCATCGAAAAAGAAGTCGAACGCATCATGAATCTGTGGATCGAGGCGGGCGTCACCATCTTCCGCATCGATAACCCGCACACCAAGCCGGTGCGTTTCTGGCAGGACGTGATTGCCGCCGTGACCAAGAAGCACCCGGAGATCCTGTTCCTGGCCGAGGCATTCACCCGCCCGGGCATGATGCGCGCCCTGAGCTACGTGGGCTTCACCCAGTCCCACTGCTACTTCCCGTGGCGCAACACCAAGGACGAACTGGAAGAGTATCTGCCGGTCACCAATGGCGACGACGGCTACTACCAGCACAACACCTTCTGGCCCACCACGCCGGATATTCTCACCGCTTACGTGCGAGACAACGGCGTAGCCGGCCACTGCGTGCGTGCGGTGCTGGCAGCCATGGGCTCGCCGTCCTGGGGTATCTACAACGGTTACGAACTCATCGAGGACAAGCAGCGCCCCGGCTTCGAAGAGCAGATCGACAACGAGAAGTACGAGGTCAAGGTTCGCGATTGGAGCAAGGCCAAGCAGTACGGCGTGGCCGAGATGCTCACCGCACTCAACAAGATTCGTCGCGCCCACCCGGCCGCGTTGAGCTACCACAACCTCACCGTGCTGCCTACGTCCGACCCGAATATTCTGGCTTTCGCACGCCACACGCCGGCCGAACTGACCGGTACCGGCCAAGCGGACACGCTGATTGTGGTCGTGAACCTCGATGGACACAACGCACACCAGTCGATGATTCACCTGGAACTCAGCGAGCTGGGTCTGCCCACCGACCGCCCGCTCAATGTGCGCGACGAGCTGACCGGCCGCGAATTCCAGTGGGGTTGGGACAACTACGTGTCTCTGGCTCCTTGGGCGGATGTGGCCCACATCCTGTCCGTGCAGTGATGCGGTACTGCAACGGTAATGCAACAGTGATGCCGTTGACGTGCATGGGTTTATCGTGCGCGTAAACCGCTAGAAATCCTCCCCTCAAGGGGAGGATTTCGTCTGTTTGGGCATAGTGTCGGCATAATCTCAGCACGGTTTCTTGAGTTCCGCACCTGTTTTGCAGGCGTAAACAGGGTATTGTGGTGAGACGATAACGTAACTGTCGATTTTCAAGGAGAAATGACATGGCAGAAACCTTCAACGTCGTTGTGGAAATTCCGCGCGGCTCCAAGAACAAGTACGAAGTCGATCACGAGACCGGTCGCGTCTTCCTGGACCGTACCCTGTTCACCGCAATGGGTTACCCGGATGACTACGGCTACATCGACGGCACCCTGGGCGAGGACGGCGATCCGCTGGACGCTCTCGTGATGATTCCGAACTCCGTGTTCCCGGGCTGCGTGGTCGAGTGCCGCGCCGTGGGCCTGTACCACATGGTCGACGAGGCCGGCGGCGACGACAAGGTGCTGTGCGTGCCCGCCGACGTTCGTTTCGATGACATCAAGGACATCGACGACGTCAACGAGTACCACAAGGCCGAAATCAAGCACTTCTTCGAGCAGTACAAGGCTCTGGAGCCGGGCAAGGAAGTCCTGCCGGGCGACTACTGGACTGGTGCTGACGCCGCCGAAAAGGAAATCATTGCCGCGCGTCAGCGTCTCGCCGATTCCGAGAAGTGATTCGATTCTGAATCGTTGACAGGAGGCCCCTTCGGGGGCCTTTTGTTGTATTTGTGGCAAAGCCGCTCTACTCTCCCTCAGTCGCAGTTTCACTGCGCCAGCTCCCCAACAGAGGGAGCTTGTATTTTGTGATACAGTAATGTTTTGTCTTTTCAACTAGGCGTAGGCGGCGTGTAGGAACGCTGGTCGAGGCCCATCGCACGGTAATCCGGCGATGAACCTTCTGTCACACCATGATTTCGATAATCATTCAAATCCTGCTTATTTCTGTTTCCGTAGCTATGGATGCATTCGCCGTATCCATTGGCAAAGGCCTGACCGTATCCCGCGTACGAGTACAAGACGCCGTGAAAAGCACCCTCTGGTTCGGCGGATTCCAGATGCTGTTCCCTATTCTCGGCTATTTCGCGGCATCTACATTCAGCAAATACGTAACCCAATTCGACCATTGGATCATCTTCGCCCTGTTGGTGTTCATCGGCGGCAACATGGTTCACGAAGCCTTCGAAGAAGATGAGGAAAACTCCAAGGAGACCGCCCAGTTCGATTGGAAGCATATGCTTCCCCTGGCCGTGGCCTGCAGCATCGATGCGTTCGCCGTGGGCGTGAGCCTGGCCTTCATGTTCACCAAAGCCCATATGGCATTCGCCATCCTCAGCATCGGTGTGGTCACCGGACTGTTCTCCGCTGCGGGCCTGCACATTGGCCGCGCGTTCGGTTCCCGCTGGCAGAAGCCGGCGCAGATCGCCGGCGGCGTGGTGCTGATTCTACTCGGCATCAAAGTGCTATTGGAGCATTTGGGCGTTATCGCGTTCTGATTTAGTGCCATAAGCCCCTTCACCAGAAGGGGCTATTTTGTTTGATTTCACCGTTCCAATGCCCGACGTAGGATTGGGATAGAAATTCGATTATCTGAGAGGCGTATCATGACCGAGATCACCCAGGAGGGTTGGAAGAACAAAGCTCTGAGCATGTTGTTGGCCCAACTGACGTCCTATGTACTGTTCATCGCAGCCACGGTCATTCCCTCCCCTGGCACCGTCCCCATCATCCCTTTGATTATCGCCGCTCTGACGTTGGCCGCATTTGTCGTATTCTGGCCGTTCCGCGGCAGCATACTGGATCGTATCGTCACTTTGGTGTTTGGCGCGATTTCTCTGATTTTCGTCATCGTACCTTTCCCGACCAGCGAGGTTCCGCCGGATCAGACCGCTGCGGATGGCTCGGTACTTCCTTGGTATTCATGGGCACTGGCCATGGGCCTGCTGCTGGTGGTGCTGGTGGTCTTCTCCTTCGGACGCCAGATGGCTCGTGAGAAGCGCGAACATCTTATCCGCGCACTCTCTCACGCCGTGACTTCCGGTGTGGCAGCTCTCGCCGTGGCCGGCTGGTGCTTCCTACCTGATTTGGGCGCGATGCTCGCCAAGGGCACCGTTGCGGGAACCGTTGCCCTGATCATCCTCATCGTTTTGGGACTGGCCTTGGCCGTGGCCTCCACGTTGTGGGTGCGTGACGCCGATCCGGACCCGGATATCCGCTATCCGTGGATCGGTACCGGCCTGATGCCGGTAATGCTGATGGGCGTGACCATCGCCGCAACCGCACTGGTGCTCGGCCGTGTCATCGGTTGATGGACGTCTGCCGTTCCATATTCCGCAAACTTGTAACCTATGTGTCCACTACAAGCGCGTAGAATAATGAAAAACCGCGCGAAAGCGGCATAACGCCGCTGACGACTCGTACAGCCACACCAAGCAATTGCGTAACACATTGCAGGATAAAGGGGGATTAGCGTGACGGATCTTACGTTGATGACTTTCGCCAGCGACCCCGCCACCGTTTTGCCATCACTCGCCCTGCTTTCTCATCGCGTCCGCGTGCTGCCGATGGATGCAGCCAGCTTGGTGAAGATGCCGGAGAACACCATTCTGTTTCTGGATGCACGCGATGATCTGGCGACCGCCAAAACCTTGTGCCGTCTCATCCACGCTTCCGGCCTGTCCACGCCAATCGTGCTGGTGCTGACTGAAGGCGGCTTCACCGTGGTCAACTCCCAGTGGGGCATTGCGGATGTGGTGGTCGCCACCGCTTCCCCGGCTGAAGTCGAGGGCCGATTGCGATTGGTCTCCGAGCGCGGCAACGCTCCCGCAGCCGCAGCAGCCGGTTCTCCCGCCGAATCCACCACCACGGTGGAAGATGGCCAGATTCGCTCCGGCGACCTCATTGTGGACACCAACGGCTATACCGCCTCCCTGCATGGACGCCCCATCGATCTGGCATACAAGGAGTTCGAACTCCTCAAGTACTTGGTCCAGCACCCCGGCCGCGTGTTCACGCGCGCCCAGTTGCTGCAGGAAGTATGGGGCTACGACTACTACGGTGGCACTCGTACGGTCGACGTGCATATCCGTCGTCTGCGCGCCAAGCTCGGCGGCGAATACGAACACCTCATCGGCACCGTGCGCAACGTGGGCTACCGATTCGACCCGCCGGAGACGGATAAGGAAACTGCCGCCGCACAGCAGGCCGCCAAAGCATCCTCTGCCGCCATCGGCACCGATGACGATACCCCCGATCTCAACACCGCCGCCTGACAGACCAGCAGCGCTACAAACCATCAATCATCGACATTACGCCGCTTAGGTCCATACGATGAGAGAAACCAAATCCGCGCGTCTCACGCGCATGCATGACGAATACGACATTCTGCGCCAGGTGATTCCGGCACCCGCTTGCGCACTGCATTTCTCGAATCCGCTCGAATTGCTGATCGCCACCGTGCTCAGCGCCCAGACCACCGACAAGCGTGTCAACACGGTCACCCCGGAACTGTTCGCCACCTACCCCACCGCCCGTGACTTGGCGGCCGCAAACCCGGCCCAAGTCGAAGACATCATTCATCCGCTGGGGTTCTACCGTTCGAAAACCCAGCATCTCATCGGACTGGCCACGGCACTGGACGAACGGTTCGGCGGCGTGGTGCCGCGCACGATGGATGAACTGACCAGCTTGCCGGGGGTCGGCCGCAAAACCGCGAACGTCGTGCTCGGCAACGCGTTCGATATCCCCGGATTCCCGGTCGATACGCATGTGATGCGCGTAACCGGACGATTGCGTTGGCGGTCGGATTGGCGGTCCGCACACCCCGATCCCGTGAAAATCGAGAAGGAAATCACCTCCTGTTTTCCGCCCGAAGAGTGGACGAATCTCAGCCACCGACTGATTCTGTTCGGCCGGGCCACCTGCCACGCACGTACCCCTGACTGCGCCAACTGCCCGCTGTCCGACACCTGCCCTAGCTATGCGCCGCCCGCCGGCAAGAGCACGTCCAAGCGCTAACTCATACCTCATCATGGTGAATTGCGGATTCTAGGCTGAATCCACCGCTAGACTGAAAACCATGCAGCACAGCAAGCGGGACAATACATGGTCCAAGTGGGGGATTTTTCTCGGAGTCGCCGTGGCACTCGGCGCACTCGTGGTTGTGGGATGGACGTTCATGCAAAACCGGTTCCAGCCGGGATCATCCCTCGATGCCGATGTGACCATTGGCATCGACGATATGCCGCAATCCTTGGATATTCGGTCCGATTCCTCTGCGGCAGCCGAACGCCTGCTCGTCGACAATGTGTATGAGACATTAGTGACCGTCGATCAAGACAACAAGCTTCAGCCGGGACTGGCGACAAGCTGGAAGACTTCCGATGACGGACTGACCGTCACCCTGACACTGCAATCGGGCGTCACCTTCTCGAACGGCCATACGTTGGACGCCTCGGACGCCGTGTGGTCGTTGCAACAGAACGTGACCAACAAGGTGGCGGACGTCGACGAATTGGGCGATCTGACGTCGGTCGCCAATCCGAACGCCACCACGGTGGTCATTACGCTTGCCAAGCCCAATCCGACGCTGCTGCGAGCGCTGTCCGGCAGACTCGGCATTGTCTACGATTCCGAGTCGTCCAGTGCCGATTATCAACGCAAGGCCATAGGTTCCGGACCATTCACCGTGGCCGATTTCCAGCCTGGCCATTCCCTGAAGCTGGCGCGCAGCGATACCTACCATGGCACCAAAGCGGCCAGCAATATCGTTGAATTTATGCAATACTCCGACGCCGATGCGCTCAGCAAGGCCCTGACCGACGGCAGTCTCGATATGGCGGCACCGGTTTCGGCTTCGACGGCCACCGGTTTGAACGGCAAGGATGGCCTGACCGTCAAGGAGGGGGCCACTACGGATAAGGTGCTGCTGGCCTACAACAACGGCATCGATTCGCTGCTCTCCGACGAACAGGCGCGTAAAGCCTTCCGCTATCAAATCGACGCAGCCGGCATCGCCTCCGCCCAACCCGACGCAGCCGGAGCATTGGGCGGCCCCATCAGCCCGCTGGAACCCGGATACGAAGATTTGACCGGACTGTATCCGCATGACGAAAACCAAGCTGGGCAGATGTTCTCCTACTTCGGTGCGCAATATCTGACTACGGTGAATCTGGTGGTTCCCGAAGAATACCGGTCGTTGGCCGAAACCATCAAGCAGCAGATCGAGCGGCAGCCGCGCCCCACGGTGAACCTTGAAGTGCTCTCCGATGAGGATTATGCCAAACGAATCAAGGACGGCAAATGGGAACTGACCGTGATGAGCATGGACGGCACGGATGATGCCGGCATATTCGCCGACCCCGATTCCATGTTCCATTACGACCATACCGAAGCGCAACAGGCCTATGCGGATGCTCGCGCCGCCACTAATGACGCCGATTATGAGGCACGAATGAAGGCGTACGCCCGGCTGATCAGCGAGGATGCGGCCAGTGATTGGCTGTATACCCGCAAATGCTTCACTGTGGCGTCCACCAAGGTCTCCGGCTACCCGACCTCGATGATCAATCGTCGCATGCCACTGGCCGGGTTGACGGTGAAGTAGGCAACCTTCAGTCACGGACGGGCTACGCCCGATAGTCCTTGGCTCACTATCGTTCGATCGTTCGTATCTCGCCTGCGAACAGCCTACTGGGCTGTTTACTGTACAGTTCGGCTTGTCATGCAACGTGCATAAACTTTGGCTTTATGACTGAAGGCAAATCCATCATCAACGCCAACCTCACCCCGCTGCCCGACAAGGTCGGCGTGGACGGACTTGAGGACAAGTGGCGCGCCGTCTGGGATGAAGACGGCACCTACAAATTCCGCAATACCCGCGACCGCAAGGCCATCTACTCCATCGACACCCCGCCGCCCACCGTCTCCGGTTCGCTGCACGTGGGTCACGTGTTCTCTTACACGCACACCGATGTGATTGCGCGTTACAAGCGCATGCGCGGCTACGACGTGTTCTACCCGATGGGTTGGGATGACAACGGCCTGCCTACCGAGCGCCGTGTGCAGAACTACTATGGCGTGCGCGTGGACGTGTCTCTGCCTTACGACCCGGACTTCAAGCCGCCGTTCGAGGGCACTGATGGCAAGAAGATCGACGCCAAGGATCAGGTGCCGATTTCCCGCAAGAACTTCATCGAGCTGTGCGAGCGTCTGACTGCTCAGGATGAGAAGCTGTTTGAGGCCCTGTGGCGCAAGCTGGGTCTGTCCATCGACTGGTCGCAGACCTACCACACCATTGGTCAACACCCGCAGCGTGTGGCCCAGAAGGCCTTCCTGCGCAACCTCGCTCGTGGCGAGGCCTACCAGCAGGACGCCCCCGGCCTGTGGGACGTGACCTTCCAGACCGCCGTGGCCCAGGCCGAGCTCGAATCGCGCGAATACCCCGGCTTCTACCACAAGGTGGCCTTCCGCTTTGAGGACGGCACCCCGATCTACATCGAGACCACCCGCCCCGAACTGCTGGCGGCCTGCACCTCGCTGATCGCCAACCCGAACGACGAGCGCTACAAGCAGTACTTCGGCCAGTACGTCTACTCCCCTCTGTTCAAGGTCAAGGTGCCGATTCTGGCGCACCCGGCCGCCGAAATGGACAAGGGTGCCGGTATCGCCATGTGCTGTACGTTCGGTGATGTGACCGACGTCGAGTGGTGGCGCGACCTGAAGCTGCCCACCCGCCCGATCATCCAGCGCAACGGCCGTATCGTGATGGATACCCCGGACTGGATCGAGGACCCGGCCGGCCGCGAGGTCTTTGCCGAAACCGCTGGCAAGACCACGTTCTCCGCCCGCAAGATCATCGTCGACAAGCTGCGCGAGTCCGGCGATCTGGACGGCGAGCCGACCCCGACCAAGCGTATGACGAACTTCTACGAGAAGGGCGACAAGCCGCTCGAGATCGTCACCTCCCGCCAGTGGTATTTGAAGAACGGCGGTACCGACGCCAAGCTGAACGCCGAGCTTATCGAGCGTGGCAAGGAACTCGAGTTCCACCCCGACTTCATGCGCGTGCGTTATGAGAACTGGGTGCACGGCCTGAACGGCGACTGGCTGATCTCCCGTCAGCGCTTCTTCGGCGTCCCGTTCCCGCTGTGGTACCCGGTGAACGCTTCCGGCGAGCCGGATTACGATCACCCGATCACTCCGTCCGAGGATCGTCTGCCGATCGACCCGACCATCGACGTGCCGGAGGGCTACGACGAGTCCCAGCGTGATGTGCCCGGTGGTTTCACCGCCGAAAAGGACATCATGGACACCTGGGCCACCTCTTCGCTGACCCCACAGATCGTGACCCACTGGGCCGAGCCGGACGAGGCCTCCAAGGCCCTGTTCGCTTCCACCTTCCCGATGGACCTTCGCCCGCAGGGTCAGGACATCATCCGCACCTGGCTGTTCTCGACTGTGGACCGCGCGCACTTGGAGAACAAGTGTCTGCCGTGGGCCCATGCCACGTTGTCCGGCTGGATTCTGGACCCCGACCACAAGAAGATGTCGAAGTCCAAGGGCAACGTCGTGGTGCCGAACGAGCCGATCGAGAAGTTCGGCGCGGACGCCGTGCGTTACTGGGCCGCCGCCGCTCGCCTGGGCCTCGATGCCACGTACGACATCGGCCAGATGAAGATTGGCCGTCGACTGGCCATCAAGCTGCTGAACGCCACCAAGTTCGCGCTGGCCATCGGCCGTGAGGACGAGAACCATCACGTGGGCGCTGCCGCCGAGACCTCGTGGAACCCGGCCGATGTGACCGAACCGCTGGATCGCGCCGCTATGGCCAAGCTGGCTTTGGTGGTGAGTCAGGCCACCGAGGCGCTGGAATCCTACGAGCATTCCAAGGCGCTGGAAGTCATCGAGTCCTACTTCTGGCAGTTCTGCGACGACTACATCGAGCTGGTCAAGAACCGCGCCTATGGCACTCCGGACGAGCACGGCAATGTGCCGTCCGAGAAGGCTGTGAAGTCCGCCCGCACCGCTCTGGGTCTGGGCCTGGACGCCTTCGCACGTCTGCTGGCCCCGTACCTGCCATACGCCACCGAGGAAGTGTGGAGCTGGATGCACGCCGGTTCCGGTTCCGTGCATCGCGCCGCCTGGCCGGTCGTGGACCCGTATGTCGAGGCCGCCACCGGTGCTTCCCCCGAGCTGCTGACTTGGGCCGGCAAGGCCGTGGAGCAGCTGCGTAAGATCAAGTCCGAGGCCAAGGTCTCCATGAAGACCCCAATCCTGTCTGTGGCACTGTCCGCTGCTTCGGAAGGTGTGGAAGCGATTCACGCCGCCTTGGGCGATATCGCGCAGGCCGGTCGCGTAGTCGGCAAGTTCGACTTGGTGGCCAAGCACGCCGAGGAATCCGCCGCCGAAGGCACGCCCGAAACCGAGGTCGCCGTCGAAGCCAGCGAGCTCGGTGAGCCGCCAGCCAAGAAGCCAAAGCACTGAACGTTACGCACAACAACAGTAGGTCTCACGGCAATGCCGCTCGTTCCGAGCCTACGGGAAGCCCACCGGGCTTCCCGCTTAACGGCTCGGCCAGCTAAGAAGCCAAAGCACTGAACGTTACGCACAACAACAAAAGAGGGGAACCTATTGAGGTTCCCCTCTTTTGTTTTTTGACGTTCGGATGACACGACTGTGGGACGGCACGCAAATATCCCGCATACACCATCACACCGTCGGAATCACGATGAGGTATCGGGTTTCGGCGGTTTTTTGTTGCGTATTGGGGCTATCGAGCTGCGCGACGGCCTGCGCCAAGAGCGTGCCAGCATCGCTGATCTCCACGGTCTCATTGATCAGCGCGCTCATGTCATGCTTGAGCAGCGTGCCGCCAGTGCCAAAGCCGAACAGTACTGGAGCGGTGTCAAGATTGTTGCCGGAATCGCCAGTATCGCTCGACTTGGCTGAGTCGTTCGTTCCCGAACCATCGCTCTTGGACGAATCGAACTTACCTCCACCACCGATGGCCGAAGTAAGACCACCCGCATAGTTCATCACATCGCCAGCAGACATGGACATGGTGTCATCGACCAGTGAGGCCTTGGAATGCTGCGACTGCTGCTGTTGCGCGGCTTTGGCCTGCTTACGGGCGGCATCGGCCTTACGCTTGGCTTGGACGGCCCGGGTCTTGCCGTAGAACGATTGCGATTGCGAATCGACCAGGCCAGTCAGTGCCTGAGCCTCGGTCACCGGACCGGAAGAGACATCACCGGACGAGCCATCGCCATCGCTGCCGGAAGCCGAGGACGCGACTCCTTCGAACTGATCGGAGAATCGCAATACAATCTGGCGCAAGGCCGTGGCTTTGCCCGTATGCTCGGAGGCGGTGGCAAGCGTGCTCATCGCGGCATCGACCTTGGATTGAGCGTCGGCGAGTTCATCGCTACCGTTGGTTTCGGCGATGGCTTGGCTCTCGTAAGCGGTGGCGCCCGAAGACGTGCCGCCGGTCAGGGCGCTCAAATTGGCCGTGTAGACGTCCGTGTATTTCATCGAATACGGAATCATTGCGGCGGAGAGCTGGCTCTGGCCATCGGCGTATTGCTTGGAGCCTCGAGTGGCTTCCTCCGAAGCCTCGGCGGTCAGATCATCCACCAGTCCGGTGGTGCCTTGCTGCTGGATGCGGCGAATCACCTCATCCAACGCATCGACCGCACCGGCATGCTGATGTGCGGCACTGACGTTGTTCACCGCGTTGGCCAAGTCGAGTACGGCTTGTGCCAAAGGCGTATCCCCGGACAGTTCGCCGGCCGTGCCCATCAACGCCGGCAACTGGGTGGAGGTGCCAATCGATCCAGACAGGTGCGTGGTATATGAGCCCACATACGCGGCCATATAGTCTTCAAACGTCCGCTTATGGGCGGTTTCGCGTTCGGCCACTACGGACTTGTCCAGCGCACGCTCATTATCGCGCAGGGTTTGAAGCTGCTCGATGAGCTGTTGATGCTCCCCGGAACCGGCGTCGGTCAGTGAATCGACCAGTATGGCGGCAGAGGCGACGAGTTGGGCGACATCCGTATCGGCAGCAGGCTGTGCGGCAGCATTCGCAGCATTCGCGGCATCGGGATTAGCACCAACTGCCGGACTGCTGGAATTGGAAGGCAATACGGCGAGCGCCACGGAACTCATGGAGAAGTCTTTGGCGTTCATATAGCAGCTGAATTCCAAGCCGGTTGCGGCTTTTCCAGCTGCGGCGACTACGGTATTGGAACCTTGCGTGGTCACCGTAATGGAGTTGTCAGCGGAAACATCATCGGCTACCTGCGTAGGCACGGTAAAGGCGACAACCGGGATCGTACGGTTGGCTTCCTTGGTTTGCGGCTTAATATCGATATACACGCCGATCAGTCCAGACGCGCCGGCAACCTCGTTTGCCTCGACGTTCGGACCGTCAAGCGAGTAGGTGACGCTGACTTTCCATGGCAGGGTGGCGGCGGAAGCGGGGATACGAGAAACCTTGGACGTGCCGGAATTACTATTGGCGGAATCGGTATCAGTGGAACCGCTATTGCCGGAATCGGCACTGGCGCCATTGCCGGCGCCGCCCTTCCCTACCACATACCAACGGACCGGCTCCCCTTCGGCATCGGTGACGGCGTACATATCACTTGCCGTAGCGAGCACCGGACCGTAATCAACCGGAGTCGGACGAGACATCCAAGCACCGCCGAGAATCGAAGCCACGCACAATGCGCAACTGACCAGTGCGGCACCACATCTCATCTACGTATCCCATTCATACAGTCGACCACTACGGGCATTCCATTCCCGTATTAATGTAGTCGCTGCAGGCAACTTGCCCTATAGACGAATATCCGAAAGGTGCCCATTCGCTGCGGGCGAATCAGGCGAATACGTCGAGTACGCCCGGGTCACCACCGGCATCGGCTATGCGCTGGTGGCGCTTCTTGGCTTCGGTAACCACGAATTCACGGTACATTTCGGCAATTTCCGGATCAAGCCCGGCATCGATGGCGATGCGGTGGAGGCGTTCGATCTGATAGTCCTCACGCTTGGTGTCTTCGGGCGCGAATCCGGCGTTGGCTTTGAGCACGCCGACCTGCGAGGTGGCCTTGAACCGCTCGGCCAGTAATGCGATGACCGCCGAATCGATGTTATCGATGGTTTGGCGCAGCGCTTTGATGCGCGCCACCGCTTGTGCGGTTTCCGGGTGGGCCGCCGCCTGGGCGGAGTCGATGGTGGTCCTTTGCCAGTCGCTGCTCGTTTCGCTCATAGATTCGAGGATACTCCCGATTACGGCTTTGCACGATGCGCAAAGTCAGATATCTCAGATGTCATAGTCGCCGGTGAGGATATGGCTGGCATCCGCATCGCCGAACATGGCCGCACCACTGTCCACTCCCAAAACAATCGAACCCAGTGATGCCTCTTTCATCTCATATATCGTCAGCGTGCATGTGAACGTTGACGGCAATACTACAACTGCAATGTGATAGTTGATGTATTTGCATCAGATACGACAAGGGCTGCACCCCGTATCAATCAGGGTGCAGCCCTTACACTATTGTTCAGCGGTCTGATCAGTTGCCGTTGACCGCGTTGCCGGTGTTGGCCTGCTGCACGATGGCGGCGAGGAAGTCGCGGTTGGTGGCGGTCTTCTTGAGGCGCGGCACCAGCGTCTGGTAGGCCTGCTCGGGCTCCATGCCGCCCAGCAGTCGACGCAGACGGTAGATAATCGGCAGTTCCTGCGGGTTGGTGATGAGCTCCTCGCGGCGGGTGCCGGAAGCGTTGATGTCGATGGCCGGGAACAGTCGCTTGTCCGCCAGCTCGCGGGACAGGCGCAGTTCCATGTTGCCGGTGCCCTTGAACTCCTCGAAAATCACCTCGTCCATCTTGGAGCCGGTTTCCACCAGCGCAGATGAGATGATGGTCAGGGAGCCGCCGTTTTCGATGTTGCGGGCCGCACCGAAGAACTTCTTCGGCGGGTAGAGGGCCTGCGCGTCCACACCACCGGACAGGATGCGGCCGGAGGCAGGGGCTGCGATGTTGTAAGCGCGAGCCAGTCGGGTCATGGAATCGAGCAGTACGACCACGTCCTGGCCGAGCTCCACAAGACGCTTGGCGCGTTCGACGGCCAGTTCGGCAACCGTAGTGTGATCGGAGGCCGGACGGTCGAAGGTGGAGGAAATGACCTCGCCCTGGACCGTGCGCTCCATATCGGTGACCTCTTCGGGTCGCTCGTCCACGAGCACCACCATAAGGTGGACCTCGGGGTTGTTGGCGGCGATGGAGTTGGCGATGTTCTGCAGGGTGATGGTCTTACCGGCCTTCGGCGGGGAGACAATCAGGCCACGCTGGCCCTTGCCGATTGGGGAAACGATGTCCATGATACGGCCGGTGAGCTTGTTCGGGGCGGTCTCCTGCTTCAAACGCTCCTGCGGGTACAGCGGCGTGAGCTTGGAGAACTGCGGACGGTTGAGCGCTTCTTCAACGCTTTGGCCGTTGATGGAATCGATGGCCTGCAGCGGCACGAACTTCTGGCGCTGGTTGCGGCGGTCGCCTTCACGCGGGGCGCGAATCGAACCATGCACGGCATCGCCCTTGCGCAGGCCGTACTTCTTGACCTGGCCCATGGAAACGTACACGTCGTTCGGGCCGGGCAGGTAGCCGGAAGTGCGCACAAAAGCGTAGGAGTCGAGCACGTCGACGATGCCGGCCACCGGCACCAGATCCTCCTGCGGCTCTTCGCGGCGGCTATCACGGTCATTGCGATCGCTACGATTATCGCGATCATCATAGCGACGATCATCATCGGCGTTGTCGCGATCACGGCCACGCATGCGACGGTTACGGCGATCGCTGCGATCATTACGGGTATCGCGATCGTTGCGATCGCTACGGTCGCGGCGGTTACGACGCACGAACTCGTGATCGTCGTTCTGCTCGCCGTCTTCGGACGTTTCCTCGTGCTTCTGCGTGGGCAGCGTGGCCAGGATATCGTCGAGGTCACGCACGGTTTCTTCGCTGTTTTCCGCAGTGCGACGACGGCGGCGAGGCTGCTCGTCCTCATCATCACGGACTCGGCGAATCAGCGGAACTTCCACGTCCTCGTGACGCTCGCGGCGACGCTCGGTAGGCGCTGCATCTCCCAAATCGAGCGTGGCCAGCAGATCGCCGGCCTCATCGGCCTTCTTGCGCGGCTTGCGGCGAGCGAAATCGGGCTGGTCGTCATCGCGACGACGGCGGGCCGCACGCGGTTCGGATGCGGCATCATCGGCGGCCTTACGACGGGTGCGTCGCGGTTCGGTCTCGTCCTTCTTGGCATCGTCGGCCACGGGAAGCGGCAAATCGAGCTGCGGTTCCGTGGCAGCCGGAGCCGGAGCCGGCGACTGGGTGGCCACGTCAGCATTGTCTGTGGTGTTGGCCTCAGCGGCATCGGACTGCGGAGCCTTGACGACCTTGGCGGTTTTGGCGGCCTTGGGGGCGCGCACGGTCACACCGGCCGGCGGCTCTCCACCATTGCGCGCCGCCTGCAGGGTGGCGAGCAGCTCGGGCTTGCGCATGGTCGACGTGCCGCGCAGGCCCATCTGTTTAGCGAGCTCTTTGAGCTCAGGCAGCTTCATATCCTCAAGATTCTGGCTATTTGCCACTGGTTGCCCTTTCCATACCGAACAGACCCATGCCTATCCAGGCGTTAAGAGTGATTATTGCGGTTGCACCGCTCATGAATGTTCGCTGCGTCTCTGAGTCTCTGCGAACTTCGTTCACTGTACAACGCCAACTCGACCAACGCAAAACGGCCCGCCGAAAACCAAAAAAGCTCCCTCTGTGACGAGGGAGCTCAACAAGGTTTATTCACTTTTCTTCGTGGTAGGACTTTTCGGTGTTGACGGACCACACGTTCTTCTTGGACGTCTTGCCGGTCTTGATGTTGCCGACGGCCTCCATGGCGGTGGCCATGGAGTGGTCCATGTTGTTGTAGCGGTGCTGGCCGTTACGGCCCACGCAGTACAGGTTGCCGAAGCCGTCGAGGTACTCGATGAGCTCGTCCATGTGCTCATAGGTGTCGAAGTAGGCGGGGTACGCCTTCCTGACGCGCTCACGATGGGAGTCGATGACCTCGTCCGGACCGTTGATCACACGCATGCGGGTGAGCTCGGAAATCGCGAACTTGGTGACATCCTCCTCGCTCATGTTCCAGAACGAGTCGCCCTCCTCGCAGAAGTACTCGAGACCGATCCACACGGTGTCGTCCACGTCCTTGACCAGGTACGGGCTCCAGTTGTTGAAGATCTGCAGACGGCCGACCTTGTAGCCCGGGTCCTGCACGTAGATCCAGCAGTCCGGCACGATCGGCGGATTGCCGAGGGTGGGGATGCTGGTGGTGTTCTTGAGCTTCAGGTGCTTGACCAGCAGGCCCACGGTCACGAAATCGCGGTACGGCAGGCCGTTGGCCACCTCGGTCATATCGGCCGGGGCGGGCTTGGAATCAACGGCCTCGGGATCGGCGCCGGCCGCGTCGATGGCGTTGACCAGGTCCTTGACCGGCATCGAGGAGATGAACTGGTCGCCGGAAAGCTCGGTGCGGTTGCCCTCGGAATCCTCGTACACCACGGAAGACACGGCACCATCGGTCTGGCGGACCTCGACCACCCTGGCGTCGGTCAGCACCTTGACGCCGGCGGCCTCGCAATTGGACTCGACGGTCTCCCACAGCTGGCCGGGACCGTACTTCGGATACCAGAACTCCTCGATCAGCGAGGTCTCGACCTCCGCGTTGGAGCGCTTCTTGGGCAGCAGCTTCTGGAAGGCGTTCTTGAGCACGCCCATGATGGACAGGCCCTTGACGCGCTGGGCGCCCCAGTCGGCGGAGATCTGGGAGGGGTGGCGGCCCCACAGCTTCTCCGTGTAGCCCTCGAAGAACATCGAATACAGCTTGCGGCCGAAACGGTTGATGTAGAAGTTCTCCAGATTGTCTTCCGGCAGCTTGTGGAACATGGACTTCAGGTAGCTGAAGCCGGCCACCATGGTGAGCTTGAAGCCCATGGCCTTCAACGTGTTGGGGCTCAGCGAAATCGGGTAATCGAAGAAGTGGCGGTTCCAGAAGATACGGGACACTCGGTGGCGCTTGAGCATCACCTTGTCCTCCGTCTCCGGATCGGGGCCGCCCGGCTCCATGTCGTGGTCGCGGCCGAGCTTCTTGTCATCATAGGAGGGTGCGCCCTGCAACGGCAGAACGGTCTTCCACCAATCCATGATGCGTTCGTCTTTGGAGAAGAAACGGTGGCCGCCGATATCCATGCGGTTGCCGTTGTGCTTCACGGTGCGCGAGATACCGCCGAATTCGCGGGTCCCCTCCAGCACGGTCACGTCGTACTTGTCGGCACCGCCGTCCTTGATGAGTTCCCATGCGGCGGTAAGTCCAGCCGGACCGCCGCCGATAATCACTACGGATTGCTTGTCGGTCATTATGCTCCTTATAAACGCAAAATCAGAGACAGTCTACTAGAAGCCCCGGAATCGCACACCGAAAGATGAGCGAATGCTTACAGAATTCTCCCGATATACGACCGATGCGCCGTCTTTCCATCAGCAGAAAGGCGACGCATCGAATCGTGAGGTAGGGGTATTCGGCAACGTTGCGTCACACACAGCGCGGCGAATCGGTTTGGTCTTAGGCTAATTCGTCAGCGACGAACTTTCCATAGATTCAGCGAGATGCCTGCAAGTGCAAGCAGCATCATAATCCCCGCAACACCAGTAACGGCAACACCAGTACGACTCAACTCGTTTTCCGTACCATTAGCCTGAGTGTTGCTGGGCTGATGAGTTCCCGCACCATTGTTATTCGGAGTGGTACTCGTTCCTTCACCAGTGTTAGGTCCTGTGCCCGGCTGCGTTGTGGAATCATCAGTCAGATGCGCATCGTCGCCTAGGGTTTGGTGGTCGGAGGCCAAGCAACTTTTAAGCTCAGTGAGCTTGTACCACGTGGAACCATCGGCAATCGGCGTGCATTCGGAGCGGAAGGCGATTTCCTGCTCGTTGTAGAGCATACGAACGAGCGGCGTGTAGGCACGGCCGGTCTTCGGGTCGTTGCCGGATTTGACGGCAACATCCCACTGCACATTAGCGGCCATCGGAGTCACCGATTCACCGCGCCATTCATTGTTGGCGTAGGTGTACACGTCGGTGGTGCTGGCGGCCGCCTGCTGGGTGGAACCGGGAAGGCCAAGCAGCGCGGCGAACGGCATCATCGTTTCGGCATGGGCAAAGCGGAAAGTAGCAACGGTGGATCCGCCGTTTACGCGCTCATCAATCGACGAGAAGAAATCGTCAAGCAGCGGCTGTGCGATTGTGTAGGTCTCGTCTTGGCCGGCGTAGCTCGGGCCCTTCTCGTAGAAGTCCTCGGCGTCAAGCGCCCAGGCGAACAACTTGGCGTCGTCTGCCTGCTCACCTTGGAAGTACTGGTTGAAGTCGAAGGTATGGCTGCCGGTGTTCTCGTTCTCCATATCAGCGGCGATGATGTACAGGTTGTACAGATCCATCGCGGCATCGTATTCGGAGGCGATCTTCTTCTTGGCTGCGCCGCAGGCGTCGGCATCCTTGCTGGGGTCGGCTCCCGGCGCGCAGTTGGCCTCGCCGCCCTTGGTGCCATCGACAGTGTTGTACCAGGCGTACGTGCCGTCGGCCAGTTTGGCGAGGAAGTCATCGGTGAAGATTTGTGAAAGCAAATCGTGAGAGGCTGTTTTCACGTCCTCGTTTTCGGCGATGGTTTGCTCAGCGCCTGCGATAATCGCATCGTTTTCCACGAAGTTCTGGTAATCGTCGGCACGCTGCTTGGCCTCACCGGTTTTCTCAGTGCCGTCCGGGTTTTCGGACTTGTGGAAGTACAGCGTGTTCGGCGTCTTGTCGAAAGCCGCCGCCTCGCCGGTGCCGGCCGGATCGGCGGGCGTCACAGTGCTGTTCGCCAGTTTATTGTTCGAGGCCGCGTTGAAACCGCGAGCAAAATTCTCGCCTGATTCAGTAGCGCGGGCTTCGCCAGAGGACTGATAGGCAATCTTGCCACCGTCCTTGGCTGCGTTGTCGAACAGCGTCTTGTTGCGCTCGTAGGCACGTGCGCCAATGCCCTGATGTTGGTCAGCACCCTGACCGGTGAGCATACCGTAGCCATTCTCCACATTTGCGGCGGTGATGGCTTTGAGATTCTTCATGAATTCGGACTTGATGGCATCAGACTTAAAACCGTTATCCGCTTCGGCGGCTTCGGCCATCTTCATAAGCAATGCGTCGTATTTGTAGCTGGACAGGCCGCGTGAACCGTGGCGAGCCATCGACTCGGTGTATACCGTTTCGTAGCCTTCCGGCGCCTGGCTATAGCTGGCAGTGGTCGCTTCGCTAGGTGCCACATATGGCTGCTTGCTGCTGTAATACTGGCCATCGGCCTCCAAAGCCATGGCGTGCGGAACGGTCAGGATGCCACCGGCCAGCAATGTGGCGGCAGCAACCACGCCCGCGATGGAGCCCTTAAGGCCCTGCTGCATATGGTGTGTGTTCATGCAGCATTTTCTATCAGCCGCAAGCAAACAAGACACACGATGGCAAGGTTACGAGTCTGAACTTTTGCTATGCGTTGTATGAACAATGCGCGACGCCCCGCTGTAAGATGACGGAATGCCGCGCATTGTCAATACAGGCTGTATCAGACGATTGCCTGTCAGTGAATATCGTCGGGAATGTCGATATCGGTTTTCTGGACTTCTTCGACGTTCACGTCCTTGAAGGTCACGATGCGCACGGACTTGACGAAACGGCTGGAACGGTAGACATCCCATACCCATGCGTCAGTCAGCTGCACATCGAAATACACGTCCTGACCAGCGGAACGCACGTTGAAATCGACCTTATTCGCCAAGTAGAAGCGACGCTCAGTCTCCACCACATAGGTGAACAGCTTGATGACGTCACGGTATTCCCTATACAGCGCGAGTTCGGCGTCGGTTTCGTAATTGTCGAGATCCTCGGCACTCATGCTTGTTTACTCACTCACTTTCCGTATCGCGTTTGCGGCCGCGGCCCAGCGTACGCCACCATGCTTCCTTTGAGGGCTTGCGTTCTGCCTGACCGTACGGCCAGTTGCTTTCCTCTTCGAGACTGTGGCGCGCGTTCTTCTGCGTATCGTCGTGGTGCTCGGCCTGTGGTTCGACTGGCTGTGCGGCCGCCGGCGTCTGGGCCTGGGACTGCACGTCACTCGTCGTGGCGCCGGCTGCCTCACCACGCTGTGCCGGCTCGGGTTCCGGCTTGTTCTGCTGGATGGCGATGGAATGCTCGCGCGCGGACAGCGCTTCCTTGACACCCGGGTTGTCCTCAATCAAGTGCATGCCAAAAGCGTCAAGCGAACGAATCGGATCGTACTCGTCAGCCAACGTGTCCATGACGATAAGGTCCTGGTATTTGTTGTTTTCGGCATCCCACAACGCGTCGCGCGAGGTGCCGGACGGCACGAAGCCGAGCGACTGGTAGACCGAAATCGAGCGGCTGTTCTTTTCCGGCACGCTCACCCAGATGCGGTGCATGCCCAAGCCGGCCGGTTCGGGCGCGAAACCGTAGGTCATCACACGCGGCATGGCGTCACGGGAGTAGCCGCGGCCACGGTATTCACGGCCCAAGATGATCTGGATGCGGGCGGACTTGGACCAGCCGTCGATGTCGATAAGGAAAATCATGCCGATGACATTATCGGTGCTGGCCGCATCGAGCTGACCGTCATCGTCATGGTCGGCGTCAGTCAATACGGCCCATGCGATGGTGCGGCGGGATTCCGGATCACCCACACCGGATTCGGCGGGTGCCTGACCGGCTTCCCAAGCCTGGGAGCGGCGGACCCACGTGTGTACGATGGCGCGTTCGGTGACCGCATCCTTACCTGTGATCTTGGATGCGCCATAGAAGGCATCAAGTTCATCCAAACGAGGCAGGTCCTCGACGGTGGCGGGGCGCAGGTGCACCATTTCGCCACGGATTGGCGGAATGACGATGCTCTGTGGCAGATCGCGCTTCAGTTGCGCTTCGGTAGCCATGCTCAGCGTCTCGTTGGTTGCGGTCATCGGTATACGTCCCCCGGTTCGGCTTGTTTCGGCTCACGGTCCAGTGCCGAACATATCTTACTCGACTGGGTGAACGCTGGAAATGCTCTGAGTCGACTTTCTTACAGAATCAATAAAGGCTCCCGCTGGCGGGAGCTGTCTAACGGATTTGAACTGGAGAATTTCCCTACAAATAAGTGCTCCCGCTGGCGGGAGCTGTCCGCGAAGCGGACTGAGGGTGGTCATCCGTACATGGCGACCACCCTCAGTCTCACTCCGTTCGACAGCTCCCACCAGCGGGAGCCAGTGAATCTAATCAGCCCTTGATCTTGCCCATGACGACCTTGGTGACGGCCTTGGCGTCGGCCTGACCGCGCGTGGCCTTCATCACGGCACCGATGATTACACCCATCGGCTTCATGTTGCCGCTCTTGAGCTTCTCGACAACGTCCGGGTTGGCTTCGAACGCCGCGTCGACGGCCGCCTCGATGGCACCGTTGTCTTCGACGATCTTGTAGTCGTGCTTCTTGACGACTTCATCCGGAGTGCCTTCGCCCTTAAGCACGCCTTCGACGGTCTGCTTGGCGAGCTTGTCGTTGAGCTTGCCGGAGGCGATGAGCTTCTCGACCTCGGCCACATCGGCCGGGGTGATCGGCAGCTCTTCGAGGGACACACCCTTGGCGTTGGCTTCGCGGGAAAGCTCGCCCAGCCACCACTTGCGGGCACCGGCAGCCTTGGCACCGGCCTTGACGGTTTCCTCAATCAGGTCGAGGGCGTCGGCGTTGAGGATGTCGCGCATCTGCAGATCACTCAGGCCCCACTCGGACTTGAGGCGGTTGCGGCGCTCGCGCGGCATTTCCGGCATCTGGGCCTTCATCTCCTCGATGTGCTCCTTGGTGATGTGGAGCATGACGAGGTCGGGGTCCGGGAAGTAGCGGTAGTCGTCGGCATCGGACTTCAGACGGCCGCCAGCGGTGGTCTGCGTAGCCTCATCCCAGTGGCGGGTCTCCTGCAGAATCTCCTTGCCGTCGTCCAGACGAGCGGCCTGACGGCGAATCTCGTACTGGATGGTCTTCTCGATGCCGCGGAACGAGTTCACATTCTTGGTCTCGGAACGGGTGCCGTACGGAGCGTCCGGGCTCGGGCGCAACGAGACGTTCACGTCAGCGCGCATGTTGCCCTGCTCCATACGAGCGTGGGAGATGTTCAACGCGCGCACGATGTCGCGGATGGCGCGCACATAGGCACCGGCGATTTCGGGAGCGCGGTCGCCCGCCCCCTCGATCGGCTTGGTGACGATCTCAATCAGCGGCACACCGGCACGGTTGTAGTCGACCAGCGAGTGGTCGGCACCTTCGATACGGCCGTCGGCGCCACCCACGTGGGTGTTCTTGCCGGCGTCGTCCTCGATGTGCGCGCGCTCGATCGGCACGCGGAACACGGTGCCGTCTTCCAGCTCGACGTCCAGGTAGCCGTTGCCGTTGGTGGGCTTGTCGTACTGCGAGATCTGGTAGTCGCGCGGCATGTCCGGGTAGAAGTAGTTCTTACGGGCGAACTGGCTCCACTCGGCGATTTCGCAGTGCAGGGCCAGACCCAGCTTGATGGCGTAATCGACGGCGGTCTTGTTGATCACCGGCAGAGAGCCCGGCAGGCCAAGGCTCACCGGGGTCAGCTCGGTGTTCGGCTCGCCACCGAACTCGATGTGGGCCGGGCAGAACAGCTTGGTGTTCGTGGACAGCTCCACGTGGGTTTCCAGACCGAAGACCACATCGTACTTCTTGGTGGCATCGGCGTACTTCATCAGTTTTTCAGCCATGATGTTGTTTCTTTCCTTCCGATGCTCACTTGCCCAGACCGTCAAGCCACGGGGTCTTGAGGTCGTTCCAGATCGGGCCGTTCCAGCTGTCTTCCAGCGCGGCTTCGAGGGCCGCGGCCGGCTTGTACATGACTTCGTCGCGCTGCTGCGGGGCGATGAACTGGAAGCCGACGGGCAGGCCGTCGTCGGACAGGCCGGCCGGGATGGACATGGCAGGCACGCCGGCGAGGTTGGCCGGAATGGTGGCGATGTCGTTCATGTACATGGACAGCGGGTCGTCCATCTTCTCGCCGAACTTGAAGGCGGTGGACGGGCTGGTGGGGGCCACGAGCACGTCGACCTGTTCGAAGGCCTTCTTGAAGTCTTCGATAATCAGCGTGCGGACCTTCTGGGCCGAGCCGTACCAGGCGTCGTAGTAGCCGGCGGACAGGGCGTAGGTGCCGAGGATGATACGGCGCTTGACCTCGTCGCCGAAGCCGGCTTCACGGGTGTAGGCCATCATGTTGGCGGCGGTCTGCGGCACGCCGGTCGGCGGCATCACGCGCAGGCCGTAGCGCATGCCATCGTAACGGGCCAGGTTGGAGCTGACCTCGGACGGCATGATGATGTAGTAAGCGCCTAGCGAGTAGCCGATGTGCGGGACCGAGACCTCAACGACCTCGGCACCCATCTCCTTGAGCTTGTCGACGGCCTCGTTGAAGCGGGCCTCGACGCCGGGCTGGAAGCCGTCGCCGCCGAGTTCCTTGATGAGGCCGACCTTCATACCCTTCAGATCGCGCTTGGCGCCTTCGCGGGCGGCGGCGACCATCGGGCGCGGGCCTTCGGGGATGGAGGTGGAGTCACGCTTGTCGTGGCCACCGATGATCTCCTGCAGCAGTGCGGAGTCGAGCACGGTGCGGGAGACCGGGCCGATCTGGTCGAGCGAGGAGGCCATGGCGATGGCTCCGAAACGGGAGACGCCGCCGTAGGTGGGTTTGACGCCCACGGTGCCGGTCAGGGCGCCGGGCTGGCGAATCGAGCCACCAGTGTCGGTGCCGAGGGCGATCGGTGCCTCGAATGCGGCGACTGCGGAGGCGGAGCCACCACCGGAACCGCCGGGCACGCGCTCGGTATCCCACGGGTTGTGGGTGGTCTGGTAGGCGGAGTGCTCGGTGGAGGAGCCCTGGGCGAATTCGTCGAGGTTGGTCTTGCCGAGAATCGGCATGCCGGCGGCCTTGAGCTTTTCGATGACGGTGGCGTCGTACGGCGGCACCCAGCCTTCGAGGATCTTGGAGGCGGCGGTGGTCTCGATGCCCTTGGTGACGATCATGTCCTTGATGGCGATCGGCACACCAGCCAGCTCAGGCAGGGCGGCCTTGTCTTCGGCGGACTTGGCGTCGAAGGCGTCGGCCTGCTCGAGAGCCACATCGCCGGAAACCTTCAGGAAGGCCTTGATGGACGGCTCGGCAGCCTCGATCACCTTGAGGTGGGCTTCGACGAGCTCGCGAGAGGTGACGTCGCCCTTCTTGACGGCAGCGGCCTGCTCGGCAGCAGACAGTTTGACGAGAGTTGCGGTTTCGTTGCTCATCGATTACTCCTCGCTTCCCAGGATTCGCGGTGCCACGAACATGCCGGCCTCGGTCTTCGGGCCACCGGCGAGCGCCTCTTCCTGCGTGAGCGGGGTTTCGGCGACGTCCGGGCGCAGGTAGGCTTCCAGCGGAACCGGGTTGGCGGTCGGCGGCACATCGTCGGAGGCGACTTCCTGGACCTTGTTGATGGAGTCTGCGATGACGTTCAGTTCGCCCTGCAGACGGGTGATTTCCTCATCGGTGAGCGCGATTCGGGCCAGATCGCCCAAATGCACGATTTCTTCGCGTGAAAATGTTGGCATGGCCATAACTATATGAGCCGTATGTGACACGCAGTTGTCGGGAAACCGCATTTTCCTACCCTTTGAGACCATTTCAGCAGGGCAGGCACTCGGGTCATTATTTGATATCCGCTTTTCTGGTGACGATGAGACCGCCGATCCATGCGGCAGGATTGTCGGCGCATGGCTACACGCCTGATACGGCGTGTTGGGCAATCCATGCGTGCATGGCCACGGCCGCCGCAGCGCCTGCATTAATGGAGCGCACGGAACCGAATTGAGAGATGTAGACCACATCGTCGGCCAATGCGAGGGCCTTCTCGCTCAATCCGGGGCCTTCTGCACCGAAGAGCAGCAGGCACCGCTTGGGGAAGGCATAGGCTTCCATCGGCACTGCGCCGGGAATAATGTCGAGGGCGATGACGCGGGCGGCTTGAAGCTCCTTGATGCGTGCATCACAAGCATCGATTTCGGCCAGCAGCTCATGAAGGTGCTTGTTGTCTCCATCCACAGCCACATCATGCGCATGGATGGCGGCGGCACCGGCCTTGGCTCGTTCATAGGCGATTTCACCGGCGATGCGATGATGCCAGCTTTCCACCAGTTCGGCGATGGAGGGGTGGTGTTCGACGTGCTGGTACAGTTCGGTCATCAACGCGCCCTTGCGATTCCACTTATGTGGACCGACAATGTGTACGCGCTTGGCCTGGAAGGCATTAGCGGTGCGGACCATGGAACCGATGTTAAAATCGTGGGTCCAGTTTTCCACCGCAACTTCGAAGTCGTGACGCCCTCGAGCGTCAAGATCGGCCTTAATGGCAGCAACGGTCCAGTAGCGGTAACGGTCCAATACGTTGCGGCGGTCTCCGTCGTTCAACAGCACCGAGTCGAAACGACCGTCATAATTCGAAGAAGTCGGATCATCGGGACGAGGCTCACCGGGATGGGTCTCAGACCACGGCCCAAGGCCGATTTCACGGAATTCCGGTTCACCTGAAGCCTTGGCAGCCAAAGAAATCTGGTTGGGTGCGTGCAATCTTTCTCCTCGATAACGCTATTCACCGGTTCCTCTTAGTCAGCTTCGCTGCTCAGCCCGGCTGACTTTATGCGAGGGACGTCAAAGGTGGATTTACCGCAGTTCGGATTCGTCGAAGACCTGGATGAAGGGGAGCGTTTGCTCGTCGCCGGTGGAGGGGTTGACCACATTGATGTCTTTGGCACCGCCACCGACCAGCGAGGCGATGGCCACGACCTTGGCACCCAGCTGCTCCACTATGCCAAAGTCGAGGCTCAGCTCATTGCCGTTGCGCAGGGTGACCAGCGAGCTGGTCTGCACGTACGACTTTTCGGACAGCCAAGCATCCAACAGCACCACACGGCGGCCTTCGATGGAGGGGCCCTTGATGGACGGGTAGACGAAGTCCATCACGAATCCATCTAGGTCCTCGCCACGAGAGGCGGCGGCCTGGATCATGGCAGACACCATGGGCACAGATGCTGCGGTCAAGGCACCAACAGCATCGAAGTCATCAATCGAATAGCCCGCATCTTCCAAAGCGTCAATCAGTACATGGCCCATGACAGTGGCGGCACGGTGGTCGAAAGTCACCGCGGCAAGTTCGGAGAACGGACGGCCCACCACATGCTCCTTCAGCAAGGTGGCTAGCTGTTCACGCGGCTCCAGCATGGCAAAGTCATTATGGCTCTTCGCGACGGCAAGGTCCGGGGTACCAGTGGGGCGGAATCCAGATTCAGTCATGACTCCAGACTATCGCCTGAGGCAGTCAGATGAGTATCACCCGGGTTCTAAATAGAAGTGCAACACCTTGTCTAGGGTTGGAAGTGTTCGAAG
>OKRW01000445.1_pt1 | contig 41514 bp, 28 predicted proteins | sample 1601151 | NCBI WGS metagenome assembly OKRW01 (sample SAMEA3541471, study PRJEB24748) | human gut metagenome | biome: human gut; feature: human-associated habitat; material: faeces | place: China | collected 2012 | reverse complement strand
AACGGCAGCCAGTTGGACGGCTCGTAGAACAGGCCCTGGAAGGTATAGCCGTACAGAGTAAAGTAACTCGCGGCCAAACCCACCGACACCAGCAGCGCCGCAACCAGGCCAAAATCGAGCCCATACAGCGTGCCGATCAGTACCACGTACAGCAGGCGGTAGTCGAGCACGTTAAGCTGAGCAGACTGCGAAAACACCAGCTCCAGGCCCTCAAAGAGCACCCAGGCCAGCGCGGTCTCCAGGCATTTGATGGGCAGTGTCCGCCCGCGCATGCGGTCGATGGCGGCACGCAGCGGATGGCGCTTGCCCGCGAGGGTCTGCTCCCAGCGGGCGTGTATGGTCGAAAGATCGCGCAGCACGTCATAGCGCTGGAACCACCCGTAGCGCGTGCGGACGGTATCGCTCGGAGCAATGGAGACGACGGCGTCCCCGTCGTAGGTAATGTCGAGCCCCGGGAACAAGCCCTTGAGCGCCTCGCCCAGGTCTCCCACGGTGTGGGCAAAGCTATCCGGAACCTCGAGTTCCTCGAATGTGGCATCCCAGCTGTCGAAGATGCGACGCACCAGAACGGCCAGCTCCTCGGCGCAGAGGGCACCGAGCGGTGAGTCCGCCCCAGCCCTCATGACAGCAGAGCCTTGCGAGCACGCCTCGAACAGCGGGGTCAAAATCGGGTCTTCCAGCGTGGGCGAGGCGGTGTACAGATACGGCACGCGCAAGATCTTGGCCTGAATGCCGTCGCGGACCGCATAGTAGCGGCACAGGTCGTTGGCCGCACGGGCAATGATGCCCTTGCCGTTTTGCCCCGCAACGTCCACCGCACCGTCCGCTCCCATGGGACCAGTCACAAACAGCAGCTGAATCTGGCGACCCATGCAAGCTCGAAAGACGGAGCGCAGCAGCTCGATGTCGCCAACGGCCTCGGTATGCGGCGTGAGATAGGTAGAGAGGTAGACCACACGGTCGAATTCGTAAGCCTGGTCCAGGTGCTGCAGCAGCTCTTTCCAAGACGCATGGAGCGACGACCCGTCGCGGCGCGCCTCGTTGGCCGCCACGACCTGAACATGGTCACCGGGAAACGCCTTGGCACAAAAGTCGTCATCGACATACGCGGTATTGCCAACAACCAGCACTTCCACCGTGCGCTCCCCCTCCCCAAATTTAGCTTTTGCCATGGTAAACATGCGTATTGTACGCTGTCAATGTAGGCCAAAGGCAACTTTAAAGCTGTTTTAAGAACTTTTTCAGACGGGAAGCGACTCGCGCCTGAGCCAGAGAGCCCTACACGTGCCGCTGCACGGCGGAGAAAGGCGAATCCACTACCCCTCAGGCATAATTCCTGAGCAAAATCAAGCAGAGCACACGGCTTTTTGCGCCACTTTAAGACGTAATCGGGATGTGGCGAGAGGCCAAATTCGGAAGTGCGGGGAAAACCAAAGGAATGCTGACCAGACCCCCGTTTTAGGCTTCCGCGACCTGCGGTTTTGATACAAAAAAACCGCGTTGTGCTCGAAGGTTTTCGATTTTTCCCCGCACTTCTGTAATTACATCTCTGGATCGAGGGCGCAGGCAATGGTGACGACATCCACGATAGCGCCCCCCTATGCCTGATACCAAAATCGTTCCATAGGGACCCGTTTCCCAATGGGATGATTCTTCACAAAGGGCATTAAGGCGCATGAGAACATGGTAGAGGCAAGCAAGCGCGCTTCCACGTTTTCGCCCATGGTGACCACGGTATAATCCAACGAGACAAGCAACGAACGGGAAAGGCAGCGCGGATGAACCTGGGCAGCGAGAGCGAGACCGTCGAGTTCAAGAAGTCCACTGGCGAGCATAAAGAAGCACTGCAAGCCATCAGCGCCATGCTGAACAAGCACGGCCGCGGCGAGCTCTACTTCGGCGTGAAGGACAACGGCGATGTCATCGGCCAGGATGTCAGCGACGCAACGCTGCGCCAGGTGACGTCGTGGGTGTCCGACAAGATCGAGCCCGCGGTGTTCCCGACGGTCGAGTGCCTCGACGCCGATGATGGGCTGCGATACATCAAAATTGCCTTCTCAGGTGCCGACGCCCCCTACTCCGCCGACGGACGCTACTTCACCCGCGTGGGGACTTCGAACAAAGCGCTGTCGGCCTCGGAGCTGAGCGCCATGGTCGTCAAGCGTGAGCGCGCCCGTAGCCCGTGGGACTCGCTGCCGTCCGGCAGGCCCGTCTCCGACGCCGACGAGCAGGCGGTGCGTGACTTCGTCGCGCGCGGCGGCAGGGCCGGACGCGTGGGCGGCGGGTTCGCCGGCGTGGAGGACACCTTGGCAAGGCTCGACCTCGTCGCGCCCGACGGCAGCCTAAGAAACGCCGCGGTGGAGCTGTTCTGCGAGGGATCCGACACCTACCCCAGGATGAAGCTGGGGCTTCTGGGCGGCAACACCAAGGCCAAGATCCTCGACCTGCGCCGCGAGTGCGGCACCATGCTCAAGCTGCTCGACTTCGCCGAGTACTTCGTGACGTCGAACATCAGGCGCGAGTTCGTCATCGGCGAGACGGGCATGTACCGCAAGGAGATCCCCGAGATCCCGGCCGAGGCCATCCGCGAGGCGGTTGCCAACGCGCTGTGCCACCGCGACTACACCACCGGCACCGCCGTCGAGGTCAACGTGTTCATGGACACCGTCCAGATCGTGAGCCCGGGCCTGTTCCCCGAGGGCGACTCGCCGCAAGAGCACCTAGACGGTACCGCGAGCGAGTTCGGCCTCCGAAACCCCGCGATCGCGCGCACCCTGTTCCGCGCCGGCGTCATCGAGCAGTACGGCACGGGCATACCGCGCATCAAGGAGGCCTGCGAGGCAGCCGGCGTGAGGTTCCGCTTCGAGCAGACCGTCAACAGCACCGTCGTCGTCTTCGAGCGTCCTGGGTTACAGAAAGCGGCCTTCAGGAGAACCGCGGCCGACAACCGACCGCTCCTCAGCGAGCGCGAACGAGCAGCGATGGCAATTGCCGCCGCTCAGGGGAAAATCACGACCTCCGACCTCGCGCGGGAGTCCAATGTCGGTAGGAAAACGGCCTCGAAGACTCTGAAAGACCTTGCCGGGCGAGGCCTGTTGGAATGGGTAGGGAAAAGCCCGAAAGACCCGCACCAGTTCTACAGGATGCCAAGCGAAGTTTGAGGCTGCAGGTCCTAGCCGGGAAACAGGCCCATTGCGTTTGCTGCCCTCCCCCTGCTGGGCACTACTGAGTAATCTACTGGGCACTGCTGAGTAATCTACTGAGTAGTGCCCAAGCGCGAGTTGGCAAGTCCGCCGAAGCCCAGAGAAACGGCTCCGAAGAATATACTGACCGCTACTGACCGCTACTGATCGCGGCATTCGGCAGGCCCGCCGAATGCCGCGGTCTCCCGAGACTAGCAGAGCCGCCCTTATTGTTAGCGCTGCCGAAGCAAGCCCTACTTCAGCAGCAACTTGAATTTTCGTGCGATGAGCCTCCCCGGAGCCAAGAGCCTTTTGCCCTAATCACAACACCGCAATTCAAGCACCGCAGAAAACTCCATTAGCGATGAACCAGCCACTTGAAGACGTGATCAAGGTGCGGCAAGGGGTCAAATTCGGAAGTGCGGGGAAAATCGAAGAAATGCTAACCAGGCCCCAGTTTTCGCTTCCGCGAACTGCGGTTTTGGTGCTAAAAATCGCGTTGTGCTCGAAGGTTCTCGATTTTCCCCGCACTTCCGTAATTACATCCTTGGATCGAGAGTGCAGGCAACAATGACGTCATCCGCGATAGCACCCAACATTCACGGACGTACAAAAGGCCGTTGCCGGAAGCCTCCATACAACGACTCTTCTTTGCGCGCGCCACGCTCGCAATGCTCCATTAAATGTAACTAATTGATTTGCTATATACCATTCATAATGGCACATAGCAAATCAATTAGTTACATGTGGAGGCAGAACATGAGGGAGTACGTCGAGAAGCAGCTGCACACTAGAGTCGATTGCGAGCCCAACGACGCCTCGGAAATAACGACGCAAAACTCTTTCCGAAAGTGTAGGTGAGCGAAATGGCGACTCATGCATACGATGACCTTTATTCTTATCTAGCCGCATTCAAGAACAGCTCTCTTGCCGAAATAATTGCGTACCTAGAAGAACTGGGGCAAAGGAGGTTCGACGCCTTTATTAGGGGCCTTGCACCCCTTATCCCAATCGAAAAAATCGAAAATCAATCCCTGTTCAATTTTTCTGTTGACTCCACCCTTGAAGGAGGCAAATTCCCCTGCACTGACTATGCCTGTCGAGAGCAAAACATTTACCATTTGGCAAAGTTCTCAGCATTGTATGCAGATAAAACACTGATTCATTGCCCTATAGAATCGGCATTCGAAATGGGGCACGATGATTATGTCTCAGTCGATGAACTTGCATTCGGGATCTATTTGACCATGCGAGTCGAAGACATAGTCAAAGCTGGAATACTCGGATTTTCGAGCAATTACATTCCTCTTTGCAAAGATTGCCTAGCGCGACAAATCGAAAGAGAATCAAAAGCAAAAGGATTGATATCGAGTTATTGGGATGAACTCGTACGACAATTCTGTTCCTCTACCTCGTGCACTTTAAAACAAGCACCAGATGGGAATCTGTATGTAGCGATTGAGGGAATGGATGCATATGGGTCCCATGATGAGATGGATGTCGATTTCCTGGTAATCCCGTCTGAATACGAATCGCTCTATGCAAGCCAAGGCGAAACGCGATTGGATAGAGACATGCTGGAGAAAGGCGACATCTTGACTATCCTACTGCCATTGTTGGACGATTGCTTTCAAGCCCTCGTCAATCCCTATTTTTCGAATAGCTCGTATTTAACCACTCGTCCAGCTCAGATTGAGTTCCTCGAGTCCGCAACTTCCACCCTTTATCCTCGAAAAGATCAGACCATACCCATTCGCCGGTTATCTTGCCCCCTCCCCATTGCTGAAAATGCAACGTTGCGTAGCATCCTTGATTGCCGCATTAGAAACGAAGAGTCGTTTCTTGTGTTTAGGGATACCTTGTCCAAAGGCCTGAGCGAAAGGCCCATCGACACCTCGACATTAGCTGACCTGAAGAACGACCTAATTGAGCCCGAGCTTCACAAGATATCTTTAGTGATGAAAAACGAGCGATCCCGATTAGTCACCTCCGCAGGCATTGAAGCCGCTATCGGAATTGCGAGCTTTACATTGGGGCAATACGGAATCGCATCACCTTCTGATGCCATGGCCTTCCTCGGGGCTGCCGGCATAGGGGCCGTTGCATCTCAATCCGCAGATTTCTTGCGAGAAGCCAAGGCAAAAGAGAACCCCATGTATTTCCTCTGGAAGCTCAATAGAAACAACCGTCTGTAACCTAAGGGGCAGAACACCGCAGTCGCCGAGCATATCTCGATCATTAAATAAAGGCAGCACTAGAAAGGATGCGAATCGTGAAGAACCGATTCCCTTTACGAATGCCTAATGCAGTAAAAATCACTGGTAGATCCGAGCAGTTTAACCAAGACGACAAGAGCGCGCTCAGATTGCTGTCTGCAGTAGCTAGCCAAGTATAGATACCATCCTGTTTCCAAATTCGGTCCTACGATAAACCCTTTCTTCTTTCTCAATTTCGTCGGGATCGTCGAAGATGAGCGTCGTATCTACTACGTCCCACTGCTGCCGATGGATATCCTCAATCAGCAATCCCAGTCCGGTTAATCGAAGAAGAACTTCTGCATCTCTGCCTCTGAGCGTCTGAAAAGTTTCCTTTTCTCGAAGCATTTCGTAGTCTCCAGGTAGAAATCTGTCCAAAGTCTCTGCAAACAAACGAAGATCGTCCCAGCTAATTTCTTTATCTAGGTAGGCCTCATAAATCTTTGCTAGTCGCCGCGCTTTGTCCTCCTCAATGTATCTTTCGAGCAGGATAAGCAGGTACTCAATATCGCGCTTCCTATTTGACTCTTCAAAGTATTGCTTGTACTTGTTCCATGAGCCATTTTCAAAAGAGTCGCGGTTGAACTCATCGAGGAAACACGCATACTTCTTCAGCAGATGCGCATTGTGGATATTGTTTCCGATTTTGTAGATGCTCACTAGGCTTGAGATGACGGGGATGTCCTTCAAGAACTCGTTTTGGAGAATTTCGTCCAGGCCAACCTCTGCGATATTCGAAATAAGTTCGAGAGAGTCGCTGCAAATAGTCGGCCTTGCGTCGTCTTGCAAGCGCGATAGACCGGCCTTAGTTGATTCCTCTGCGTTTGCCATAAGATTACCTTTCATAATAATTTGCCAGTTTTGGCATGCGTTTGCAGCGCCGCTTTTCTGAAAGTGGCTCCGATTTAAATGCCATCCCCCGAATAAGCGCTCAGGTTCGATTCAACAAGTGCATTGGTTGAAAAGAGCTTTAGACCCCCTTCGAGGTAAAAGTCGCTTGTGCAGAGCAACCAAATCATCTTGTCGAGCTTGTAGGCAGTGGCCTCGGGGTCCACGCCGCCCTTCCGCGCCGCGCGCGCGGCTTCGAAATAGCAACGAGCCACTTCGACCTCGCTGTCAGTGGTAGCGTAAAACTGAACAGTATTCAGTAGGCCGTTGACACAAACATCGACGAGCGGCTGCTGAACAAGCCCGAGGACCTGTTCAGGGCGATGCAGCTCGAGCTCATGGAGCTGCACCACGGTTCGCCCTCGACCGTCTTCTGCACGCAGTGCAGGTCGAAGGGCTAGGCAGGAGCCCCGAGGCTTTTCCTAATTCTAGGTGTTAAAGTCGATTACTGCCTGCCGTGGAATAGCCTCCACTTTTCGTCTTCGATGTCTCTTTCAATTGATGACTTCACTTTTGACAGCCATTCTCTGTGTTTTAAATATGCAACACCTGCGGGCAGCTGAGCAGCAATCGAGTCAATCGCCTCAATCTCCTTGAGCTTTGCTGGAATAAAGCCTTTTTCAGGGGACCCGCTCATTGAAGATCGACGGAGATCCAAATGGTTGATCGATATCCCGTCTTTATCGAGCGTCAGAATGAGGGTGATAGCCCTAATCCTCGTCTCGTCATTGCAATCGGACAAGGCCCAGCTAATTCTATCGAGGCTATTTGCGTCGGCGATCCTTTCGCGGATGGTATATTCCAAGCGCTCCCAAAAAATATCGCTCGAGAGCGCATTTGCGTCATGAACGGGAAACAAAACGGCTATTTCAAGCCTGCCGAGTGGTTCGCTCAGCGCTTCATCGATCATTGCTTTCAGCAGATTCCAGGCATGATCATCCTGGACGGTCCAAAACGAGCTGATTCTTCGCAGGAGATCGTGCCTTTGTCGGTAGTCGAGGTTGGCAACGTACTCCAAAAAACGGTCAATCATTGAGCTGTCAAGGCGTAAAAGGCAGCGTAGGAAAGCGAGGTTATAGTCGAAAGTAGGATATCCTTCAAGTGCGAGAAAATACAGGTTGACGGCCGGTGAGGGATTGGATTCGAAGTACGAATCTAGAGCGGAGACGCGCTTTTCGTCTCCGCAGTTGCCGAAAAACCGCCAAACCCCATCATTGTGTATATGTTCGGAAAGCCAAGAAGCATATTTGAGGATATAGCCAGGATGCTTTGGCTCGACTATCTCCAAATCTTCCAAGCAGAGATGCGTTCTGCCGTCATCGAGTCTTGCGAGAATTTCGTCGAGCTCCTCCTTGTCGGGCCCGTTCTTTATTGCTAGCAAATCAAGATAGTCAAACAGGGCCGGATGGTCACTCACGTCGATCACCGCGCCCAGCTCGTTTCTAAGGACCTTCCTGCCGATGGTTTCAGCAAGATGATCAAGTGCTTCGTACGGGACAGGGATCGTCGAGGGCGACGAAGCGATATTGCGTGCGATTATGCTTGAGGCAGTATCTGGGGTCCTTTTGGCGATTTCCAGAAGGACTTTTCCGATAGCCCTGCCCGACTCCCACTCTTTATCGGAAATCTCATAATCTTCGGCTAGCTTTCCCAGGGCTTCGGTCAGTCGTTCTAGCGGTAACTCTTCCGCGGATATCCTCGGTTCTTTCTCTACGAGAGACTCGGAGTTCTCCAGACCAAGTGCGTCGAATGCGCTCTGGCGGAACCCATCGAGGCTCAGAGGGGGATTCTGCGCGCATGTTTCGTAAATCTGGTTGATGCTTAAGCTGCATAAGAGATCGATTGTCGAGTCTTCGGTTATATATTTGGGGAATAGCTCTTCAATCCTCGAGAGTACCGAATACATGTTTTCTGCGTGCTCCGCTTCAGGTTCTTTGCCATAGAACGAGAAGTGCTGCCGAAAAGTGGATTTAACTTGCCTGCTGAATTCGGTTTCGACCAGAACGGAGAGCGCCCGGAAGCAATGGGCGTGGAGCTCGGCCAGCTCTGATGTGAAATTGAAGGTCAAAGTGTTGTATGTGTACGTTATGCCGTTTTGACAAACGCGCTGGGCCCTTGAAGAGAGGTATGAACTCGTCAAGACGATCAGACATGCTGCAACATTGCGGGAATGCGATTGTTGATATTTTTGAGCGAGGGCATCGAGTTTGCTGTTTTCCAAATCGAATCCCGTACGATCGAGATCGTAAGCGAAAGCGCCGTCCGGCCCGCATGCCCAGTTGTACTCGGCCGCTCGCTCGGTGCCTCTTTCTACACACTTCACGAACAACTCGGAGGCTGTTTGCGAATACTCGCTTGAGTTCATCAGGGATACAGAAATTTGCAGGGGCATAGATCCGTCGGATGTCGAATTCATGCCGAGAATTTCTTCCGATACGTCAGCGCAATCAGCGTTTTCGATGCGGTTTGAGGCAAAGGCGAGCGCCTGTATGGGGAGGAATTGATTGAATGTGACTATGAACTGATCGGCAATTCGCGCATCCCGATTCTTTATTTCATCCCAAGCTTTCTCGCATTCCCTTCGAAGGTAGTCGTACACGCTCGCACTTCCGCACACTTCAGCCATTGACTTGGCGGCTTTGAGATACGGCGCGTTCGGCATTTCTGCGGTATGCAGAATGAAATCCGCAAAACTGCCGTTCCCTTCTTTTGCGAAGTGGCGGCATATCAAGAAGTCGCGAAGATTCTGCTCTTCCATTCTTATGGCTAGCACGCCATCGGCGGAGGTAAGGATCGTGACAATTTCCTGGTCGTTCAATCTGGATGCAAAATCCCGAATCTCGGCGTCGTCGTACCCCAGCCCCAAGAGTTCCTCGTAACAAGGGTCTCCTTCAATAAGATCGCAGCAGTCGTAGATTGCAAGGTTCTCTGCGAGACGCTGCTCCCTGCTGGAGTACCCAGCTAAAGCAGAATTCATATAGATGTTCAAAAGATCGTATGGCTCTTGGATGGCTTCGAAATTGCCGTCTGCTATGGGGCTTGCTGCCATGATAGCCAAGCGCAGGTTTCCGTTTGCGATTGCCGATACTCTCTCCCTCAGTGCTATGTTTTTTATGTTGTATTCGGTCTCGAGTATCGCTTCTATATTTTCCGCGGTTAGAGGCTCCAGCTCTATTTCTCTGAAATTTAGATAACTGCCGATTTTTGCGGTCAACTCGCTTCGGTGCATCTTCCTGCAGGTGAGGACAATCTTTAGCTTTTTGTTTTCCAAACAGATTCCTAGCAAGTGCTCAAGTGACAGGTTGCCGTTTGCATCATCGACTAGAAGGATAATGTTTTCCGACTCCGACAAAATCAGCTCGATATCATCGTCGAGATGCGATGAATACCTAGAGTCCAAGATAAGAAGATCCCAGTGATGCCGTTTGCTGAATGAGAGGCATGCGTCGAGGGCGATCTTGGTTTTCCCCGATCCAGACTGCCCCTGAATCACCACTGCCTTGTTTTGCTCTATCGATTCGACGATGACTGAAAACTCGGAATCCCTGTGCATGAGGAGCTTCGACAGGTCGGTTGAGAAACGGTCGTTCAGGCTTCGCTCGATGAAGCGGTCTGGGGCGATGAATGATCCCTTTCCGAGTGGAACGCCCAATACCGTATGCGCTAGCGCAGGGTATTTTCCATCAAGGTCGCTCGCAATTGTCTCTGGCCCGATTATTTCTATCCGTGGATCGATGGCACGGACCTCCTCGAGTACCAGAGGTGAAAGGCGAAAGTATGTGTGGCACAGGATGATTCGATCTATGAGTTGCGGATTGATTCCGGTTTTGCTCCTGTCGAGGCAGTCTTTAGCATCATTTAGCAGCTTATTGCGGATGTCGGATTTAGAGGTTGTGTATGCCGCGAAGAGGTAGTGTCCATTCTCTCCTACGGAGTACATGTCTGGCACTCCGGTCGTGGTTTTATCCGTGCCGCATTGGGATCCTAATTCAATGATGTTGTTAAGCGAATATCTCCTATATAGATACTGATTTGCTAGTGTTTGAAAACGCCCGCCTTCGATCTGCCTTAGCTCTTCTTGGATCTGATTTATTTGGGACATTTTGCTCCTCGCGATAAATTCGCCTTTTGATTTCTCTTTTCTTACTCTAGTCCGCCTACCTCAGCAAGCCTTACAAGCTCGAGGGACGAGTCGACGACGTCCTCGAAGTCAAGCCCCGCCGCATAGGCCCTCGGATAAGGCGAGCGGAGGGCGCGTGACCCCGTCGGAAATGGCCGCCGTTAGGTGCGTGTTCGAGAGCTGCGCGGCGGAGCTGGATGGAGCCTGGGCAAGGCATTAGGGCATCCTCGTCCTTGTCGTAAGACTGCCATTAGAAGATCTTCTGCAAATCCTAAGCCACGTTTCAACTTGGCAACAGCTGCGGATCCTAGATATCGGCAAGACATTCGAGACTCTTGGATATGGCGTCGAAATAGATCCTTTGGTAATACTCCATGGTCTCGACCTTGCCGATCTCCGATCCGAGCCTCTTGGCCCAAGCTACGAGGGCCTTCCTGTCCTCGCCCTCGAGCGAGGCCGTGCACGACCTCATGTGGTCGCCCGGAAAAAGGACACTGTGCACAAGCCGAATATCTTCGGGAGGCATCTTCTCCATCGCCCTCGCGAGGAGGGAAGTGTCGAGGGAAATGAGCGACAGGATGGGTTCCGACCAGTCATCTGATTTCGAGAAAGCCAGATAGAGCTTCGTCGCGAATTGGTCGGGGGCGTTTATCAGGACGTTGCCAAGAGACTCCGACTCCCGTTCGCGTAGCGTCGTCAAGGCGAGCTCCCTCAGCCTGTCGACCTCCTCCAAAGCCGGAATCTCATGCGCTTCGCTCGAGTCGAAAGGGATCTCCTGCCATTCGACTCGATTCTTTCCGATTGACCTCACTGCAGACTCGGGATCCCGTCCAATGGAGGATTCCATCGCCTTGACGAGCGGCGCGACCCCTTCGGGAAAGGCGTCAGCAAATTCCCCCGCAATGCCTTTGACGGCACGCAGGACGTCGGGATAGACGTCGAACGACAAGCCGCGGCTCCCGTCCCCGGGGACAATCCCGGCGACTAAAGTCTCCACCATGCCAAGGACATCGGCATCGCGGAAAGTGGCGTGTCTGATGCCTTCGATACATTCAATAGCTTTCCGCGCGGCCGGCCCGTCGGGATGAAAGGTCGCAAGGTAATCTTCCAGGCAGGAACGAACATGCTTGGAATCGACCCCCTCACACCTCTCGAAAAAGCGGGGGATGAAGTCCAGGGCGGCGTATTTGAGCCGGCGCGACTCGAAAATGCCACCCCTAAGGATGGAATCCTCCCGGCTTGACGGAGGCCCGATGCGCATCCCCTTCGCCGCCCCCGCTGCAAAGCCGAAAGCCTCTTTGAAAACTGCCCTGGCAGACTCCGGGTCGGTGGGTTCAGCGAAGAACCCGGATTCCTTCATCCCGACCAGCACGGGGCGCATCTTGCTGAGGGATCGCAAGTTCGGCGATTCGCTTCCTTCAATCGCCGAAACGGCGTCCTCGAGCGCGCCTGGGTAGATGCCGCCCAGCACGCCTCCCAGAACGCGTTCCACAACCGAGCCGACCGAGGGCCTGAACCGGCACTTCCGCCAGACGGTCTTCTCGATGAGGCTCTCGTACTCCCTGGTCGTCCCCTTCTCCCCCTTCGGTCCTAGCCCTTTCCTCCACTCATCCTCGTTGCAGACGAGGAGGACCTTCTTCCTGCAGCCAACGACGAGGTGGTCGACCGCCCCGAGCAGCTCGCGAATGCCCATGTCGCACCTCTCCACGTCGTCTATGACGAGGAGGGTCTCGGGGCCGATGATGAGGTTCACGGCATTCAGCGGCGCCATCTTGAGATCGACGCCCGCCTTCTTCTCCAGCTCCCTGATCTTTTTCCCGAGGAACGATATTCCCGTGTCCTTGGCGAACCCGACGAGTGAATCCCACCTGCCCCTCTCCCCGCCGGCCGCGCACCCTATGGCGTATTTCGAGATGAAACCAGACTCAATCGCCCCGCAGAGCTCCGCTAAGTCCTTGGCGCCGTAGGCGGACGCCACCACGACGGGATGCCGGCTCTCATCCTCCTCCAGCTTCTCGGTCAGTGCGTGCTCGACAAAGTAGGTTTTCCCGCATCCCCATTCCCCGGTAAGCATGAGGGCGTACGAGTTCTCCTTGTCCTCGATGTACTCCCTCACGACGCCGATGATGTCATCCTCGTTCACCTTGGTCGCTCCTTGTCCGCCATCGGTTTCCACCCTTACCTTTCCTATGGCCAGGCGAGAGCCTACTCCAGCGCTTTCGGATCCCATTCGAACCCTTCGGCCTGCCGCCTTATCGCCGGGTCGATGCACTTCTTGACGAGCTCAAGCGCCGCGGCCGCGCGGTGCAAGCTAGTGGATGACCATTTCAAACAAATCTTTCGCGATAAAATCAACGCGCTTCTTAACGTCAAAACAACCATTCGCATAGCGTTTAGCAAAAGCTCTTGTAGTGGCATAACGCGATTCAGCGTATATGGGCAGCTTTTCCTTAAGCGATTTGTCTTTACATTTCGCGTTAAGTCGCTCTTCTAGCATGAGCAAGTTCCCAATAATCGAGTTTTCCTGAGCCTGCGAATCCGGAAGAATGTGCTCTATTGTGAATGCCTCAGAAACCCTAACACCAGACTTAAGCTCCTCGAGCAAGGCAAGGACCAACTTGCAGCGATCCTTCAACTTTGTTTCGCTATACAACGGCCACGAATGAGACCATCCAAGCGAAAGGAGATTAATTCGAAATGTTTCTTCTGAAGGCAGTTTTTCGTTAAAACTATTTTTCCACTCATCTAACACTTGCTGGGTGCAGTTCAACTCGATTGCGTATGAGTGTTTCACGATCGAATCCGATAGGTGGTTCGACTCCATTCCCCCGATTATCTTATAGCAAATATAGAACCGGTAAATAAATCCAATCGCATCATCATACTGCTCGCTCGTTAGCTGCTCTATTTCGCGAGCGTGCATTAAACTCATAAGAAGCGGCCTGAAGACGCGGACATTGTGTGTTCTTAAGAAACTCAAGATTTCCGCATTTCTGTCATCGCTGGTTGGCTCGACAATCTCTGCATAATATCCGGCTTTTAGCCTTAAATCATAGAGAAGATCAGCAGCCTTCTTTGGATCCGTAAAATCCCTTATTTTCTTATATGCTCCATCCTTGTCGCCTTGACCTAGGCGATATTTTTGAATTGCGTAGTGACGCAAAAAAGCTTTCATGTTCGAGCCGACTGTTGCTTCAATTTCCGACCATACCTGTTTTGCATCATCGCGCTTTTCTATAGGATGGATATAGCGCATAATATAGTTCTTCAGAAGCTCATGGTCCTCAAGCTCGATACCTCGCGCATTCAATATTTCGAATATTGTGTACGAATCTTCCTCAGACGATGATTTGATGTTTACATATGCGACAGAAATGACCGCATCCCTGAAGGCCAGCAACTCCTCATCCTTCATCTTGGCGAAACTTGCACTGAAATATTGGAAGGCTTTAACGATCAGTTCGTCTTTTGATCCGGACGCGCGTTTGCTCTTCGAGAAAGCCACAGCAGACATGGCAGCCGCATCTTCAGGAGAGATAGCAATTACTCCTTCGACGATCCTCGTTAATGATAAATGATTCTCCGGAGCGACGATCGCGTGCTCAACATCCTTAGTATCTATCGCCACTAGATATTTTTTTGTGCCATTAGCGTGGTTAATCATATTCCTTTTCTTGAAAGCGAACATGAGGCTAGACAGCAAGAGCGTTAGGGTAATAACTCTTTGTTGACCATCAATTATTGTAAAAACCCCGAGGCTGTCTTCTTCTTCTTCCTCCATCAGCACTATCGAACCGATGAAATGCGACGTAGCAACTTCCTCTGTCACAAGCTTGATGTCTTCGAATAGATCTTTCCAGTTATGCTCATCCCACACGTAAGCGCGCTGATTGCGAGGGATTCTATAGATTGAGTCATTAAGCAGCTTTCCAACCGTACTCTGACGTGCTTCAAATGCCATGTTGATCCCTTGCCTTCGCAATAGTTTTGTCGGCCTTGCCGCCTCTCGGCGTCACCAACGCCTTCGCTACAATAAAAGTCGGCACATCGCCGAGCAGGGCCGCCTTTTCGCTCGCGAACATGCCGACTGCCCCAATCAATCTCCGTCGCTGCCATCATCGTCGATTAACCAACATGTCAGCAGCAGGCAATCGTCACGTCCACAGTCCATTCTATATGCCGGCTGAGCATGGGGCGCATCTTAATCGCCAAGATATCCAGGAAGCCCGAGCTTCCAGGGAAATGCCTTCAGACGCCTTACGTTGGGTAGGCCCCCTACAGAGATCTATTGGCCGTGCACCGCAAACAACGCGTTAGGCCGTTGCACGCAATCGGCCAGCCACCCAGCATCCCCAATCCGCGTCACAACTCCCTACCCCGCTCCAGCCATCGTCATCTCCATACAGTGTCCAAACCCACACCAATAAAACCAACCCACGCAACAAGCAGCCCTCGCTTAGCAACCCAAACACCACCACAAGCCAGCAAGCAATCACCAGTCTGCGTTCGCAACATCGCTTGGAACGGCAAATGCTTACCGCGCCCTTGAAACACGCCAAACTCGTCTACAACCTGCGGTTTTTCGTTTATACTGCAATCGTTGAAATGCCGGTACGCTTGCAGAATCGTACCTGTTCCGATTACAGACGATATGAGCAGGACATAAAAACATTGAGAGCCCCTGCTGCATGAAAGACCGCGGATTAGGCCGACAATGGTGAGTGTCTAATCCAACCGTGGCGGCCACGCCGCATTCATGGAAGGGGCTCCCATGCTCGATACTACCACCTTCGTCGGCCTCGACGTCCACGCCCGCTCGATAAAGGCAGTCTCCCTCGACGTCATGACCGGGGAGGTGCGCTGCGCGACCTTCGGCTACGACGCCGGGGCAGTCGCGGAGTGGGTGCGGTCCGTGGACCCAAAGGCCAGGTGCGTGTACGAATCCGGGGTCACGGGGTTCGACCTGCAGAAGAGGCTCTCCGGCCTCGGGGTCGACTGCGCGGTCGGCGCCGTCTCGAAGATGATCAAGCCCAGCGCGGACAGGCGCAGGAAGAACGACCGCAACGACGCCGAGTTCCTCGCCCGCATGCTGTCGGTCGGCAACGTCGTCGAGGTGTGGGTCCCCGACGACGAGTGCGAGGCCGCCCGCGACCTGACCAGGGCGCTCGAGGACGCGAGGGACGACCTCTCGCGCGCGAAGCAGCGGCTCTCCAAGTTCCTGCTCAGGCACGGGCTCGCCTTCGACGAGAGGACGCCCACCGGCCGCAGGAAGGGCAACTGGACCCGGGCGCACTGGTCCTGGATCGAGTCGATTAGGTTCGCGGAGGGGGCCGACAACGACGTGCTCGCCTACTACGTCGACGCGGTCAGGCGGGCGGCGGAGGAGAAGGCGCGGCTCGAGGGGCTCGTCGAGGCCGAGGCCCGCAAGCCCAGGTGGAGGAAGGGGGTCGACTCCCTGCGCTGCCTCAAGGGCGTCGACACCGCGACGGCCGCCGACCTCGTGTTCGAGGCCGGCGAGTTCTCGAGGTTCGGGAACGCCCGGTCGTTCGCCGCATGGGTCGGCCTGACGCCCTCCGAGCACTCCAGCGGGGAGAGCGACCGCAGGGGCGCGATCACCAAGGCAGGCAACAAGCACCTGAGGAAGGCGCTGGTCGAGGCCGCGTGGCACTACCTGACGTGCTCGGGGCGGCCGAAGGGCCTCGCCAAGGGCCAGGCCCCGGACCGGGTCGCCCGCAGGCATGCCGCCAAGGGCGTGCGGAGGCCGGCCGAGAGGCGGGAGGCGCTGCTCGCGCGCGGGGTCCACGGCAACAAGGCGAACGTGGCCACGGCGCGCGAGCTCGCCTGCTGGGTATGGGCGGTCGGCCTCATGGCCGAGGAGGCGTAGGGGGGCCGGTCCCCCGCACATAAGCCGATCACCCCGGAAGCGGTTCGATCCGAAGCCGTTGAGGCGAACCTCAGGTCCCTTTTCTGCGAGCGCCCAGGGCGCCACACGCGTGCACAGACTGTCGGTTCGACGAAGAAGCCTCAGCCGTAGCAACGGATTGCCCAGCGAGAGATCGCCGCGGGCGGATATTAAACTGCAAAGACGAGCGTCGGGAAGACACGCCGAGGTCGCCGCGGACGGGCTGATATAGGGAGAGGGCCTGACCCCATATCGTTGGGGCCAGGCCCGATTTTGCCTCTTGACAATGTCCTGCTCATATTAAATGCCGGTACGCTTGCAGAATCGTACCTGTTCCGATTACAGAAAAGGGGCCGTCATGCGTAAGCCTGCCTCCTGCGTCCTTTCCATCGCGCTCTCGCTCGTAATGACGGTTGGTTTTATCCCGTCACCCGCGCTTGCCGAAATCGCCAGTGCGCCAGAACCCGCCGCGCAAAGCGCCGGCAAACCTAACGAGAGCCCAGCCGAAACCACGTCGGGCCAAGCCCGGGCAAACGATCAAATCAGCGCCGCCTCCGGCACCAATGTAACGGCCAACGCAACGCAGCCGATCGACGCCAGCATGTTCAGTATCGAGGACACCGACATTCGCTACACGGGCAATCCCGTGATGCCCACCGTCACGTCGTCGACCGTGCCGAGCGACCAGTACACTGTCGCCTACGAGAACAACGTAGCCATCGGTCAGGCGACCGCCGTTGTGACCGCCGACGACCAGAACTACAGCGGCACCTGCGCGATCCCATTTGAAATCAAACCGGCGAACGCGGCCGCGAACTACCAGCACAGCACCACCGCGCAAAGCGGCGACATCACGCTCACCGTCCAATGGAACGACCCGAGGCTCGGCCAGGAGACCACGTTCCATGTGACTGCGACGGGCGGAAGCGGTGCGTACCAATTCCGCATGGACGCACCGACGTATATGGATCCCGACGGTAGCAGCGAAAGCGTTGCCGACCCCAGCCGTAACCAGTGGCAGCAATACACCGGCGAATGCACATCGCACGACTACCAGTTCGAAATGACCGCTAGCGGCACCTATTACCTGCGCTTTTACCTGATGGATAAGGCGGCCGGCGTGTACTATCTGCGCTCAAACGTGTTTGCGAGCGCGAACGACGACGCCTATCCGGCGGTCAGCGCCATCGTGAAGTCCGCAGTCGACAAATGCAGCGCCGATACCGACGGGTCCGACTACGCCCGCGCCCTGTGGCTGCACGACTGGACTCTTGACCAGCTGGAGTACGACCACAACCTCAACTGGTGCTCGGCCGAGAGCGGCCTCACGCGCCACCAGGGCACCTGCGAGAGCTACCAGCGCATCTACTCCAAGCTCCTTGACGCCGCGGGCATCGCCAACGGCCGCGTCACCGGCAACGGCCACACCTGGAACGCCGTAAAGATCGACGGCAAATGGTGCCAGATGGACCTAACCTGGGACGACACCAGCGACAACTGGTACGGAGACCTGGACCAGCGCCATCTGTACTTTGGCCTGACCGACGAGCTCATGGCAATCGCCCACTCCGACCACACGGCAAACTACCAGAAGGCCGACTACGCCTACCGCTCAACCGACCTGTCAAACAATTACTTTGTGCGAAACGGCAAGGCCGATGAATGGGCCGAGAAGTATGCCGACCGCATTCAGCAGCACCTAGATGCCAAAGAAGAGAGCTTTTCCATTGATGCCGACAACCAGTCGTTCCCGCCGAGCATCTCGGGGATTCAGAATGGGATCGTTGCGTACGCGATGAATCAGAGGGAGTGGAAGACGAGCGACGAAGAGGTTAAGCTTTTGGCAGCATCTAGCGTCACAAAAGTATCGAACAGCAAATGGTGCGCTAAGTACCATTTCACCGCTTCGTATCAAACAAAAACCATTCCCGCAGTCCTCCCCGACGGCGATTACAGGCTGTCGACGTCGCTCAACCCCGGCGTCGCCCTCTGCCCCGACGGGTCGTCGGCCGCCCTCGCGTCGTGGGGGCGGGCGCTGAGCCTCGCGCGCGACGCCTCGCGCGGCCTGTACCGCATCACGGCGGCGGACGGCTCGCAGCTCACCTACAAGGGCGGGAAGGTGTCCTTCTCCCCCGAGGGAGAGGGGGCCCAGCTGTGGCTGGTCCGGGCGGACCTCGACGGCTACGCCCTGCTCACGGCGGACGGGTCGATGGCGCTCGACGTCCCCGGCGCCTCCGCATCCGACGGCGCGAAGCTCCAGCTCTTCGCCGCCAACGGGACGAGGGCGCAGCGGTGGAAGGCGTCGGGGGCGCCCGCGCGGGCGCGGTCATACGCGAGCAGGACGAGATCTGGCAGAAGTCCAGGTGCATCTCGAAGATAAGGATGAACGAGCTCTGCGACGACGGGCGCACTCGGGGAATCGACGGTCCCGTCGAGTGAACGCGGCTAGAGGCGGAGGCCGGGAAGATGCTCAAGTCCGGCCTCGAGCTTGCGGACAGGGTCGAGGCAGCATAGGATATCAGCCGTGTTCCAGGTTCCAGGACGCTTGCCAACTCGCTTCGGATCGGGTTTTACACCAACTTTCTCGACGCTATCAACATTATGGTCCTCACAATATTCGTATTAGCATACTTCCAGGTCTACCTGTCTAATCTACAAAGCCGTTACGTCACGTCCGGTTTTACAAGCCACACTGCCATCTAAGACCGAATACCCTTCCTTGGGTTACCCGCTAAATCGTCAAACAAAAAGACCCGAGCGTCAAAGCAACGCGCGGGTCCGGAAACATCAGCTGCGGTCAGCCAGGTATCTATACCCCGGTGTGCTAAAACAGTGCAATGTTATTTACCTATGCCGGGGATCACATTCTTAGCCGTGGCGAGCACCTTTCCAAATTCATGCCTGTTCACATAAATCATGCACGCCATGAGCACGACCTGGAGCGGAATCAACATAACGCCAAATGCAGACACGACAAGCTGAACAAAGAGAAGCGCGTAGGTAAAGCCGACCTTACGCCAACTGACTCTCATCTGAATATGCTTGCGCAGCGCGATGATACGGGCGACGAGCACCCCGCCATAGCCAAGCATTGTCGCCATGGCGGCGCCCATTGCCCCAAAAATGGGAATAAGTGCGAAATTGAGAACCACGTTGACGAGCGCGCCAGATATGGTCGTGAAGGACAGAGTCTTCGTATCCTTCGTCGCCGTGAAGATTCCGCCAATAAACTGACAAAGCACGTCGAAGACGACGGACATTAAAAGAGGCGGCACGAAACGCCATGCCTCGAAGAAATCGTTGGCGTAGAGGAACCAGGCGAGCGGGATATCAAAAATCATCACCGCCGAGCAAGCCAAGGACATAGCGAAGCTCATGAGGCCGAACGTCCCGCCAAAGAAGCCGTCGCTGTCATCCGGATCGAATTCTTTGATCGCCGAGATCGACCACGCCTGCGAGAACACGTTCCCGAACATGGAGAGAATGCTGGGAATCTTATAAGCAACCGCATAGACGCCGCTGACCCCAACGCCGCAGATCCACGAAAGGATGTACCTGTCGGATGCGCTGTTAACCCACCATGCAACGACACTGAAAATCAACGGGAAGCTGTACAGATACATCTCCGTGCGCAGGCCATGGTTGGGCTTGAAATCGATAAAGCGATAAAGTCGGGCACTCACAAACATGTACACCATCGCAATGGCCGAACCGATAGTATTGGCCATGAGGTAGCCGGTCAGACCCCACCGAAACACCGTGAGAAAGACGATATTGCACGTAAGCGTTATCACCGAGTTGACGATACTGGAAACCGCCACGGCCCTCACCTCATCAATCCCTCTACAGAAAAGGGAAAAGACGTTTGACCCGGCGGTGACGAAAAACATGAGGGCCGTGAAGAAGAGATACTCCGCGTCGAATCCGGGGATATGGAAGAACGAGACAACGAGAAGAATCGCTGACACCGCGAAAGTGCCCCAGAGCACGGTGCTAAAACCGACGGAAAACACCGAGCGATTATCGCAATCCTTATCCAGGGCATACCTCATGGCAGCGTCCTGGATATCCAATGAGAAGATAGGGACGAGGAGCATAGCCGTCGTCGTAATGAGGTCGGAGACGCCGTATTCGGCGGTCGTGAGGACACTCGTGTAAAGAGGGACCAGGAAGAACGACAGGGCTTTCGGCACGAAACCGCTCAGTGCGAACAGTCCTATGTTCTTCGCAAGGTACTTGTGCTTTTCCTGCATGCTATGCCTTTCCAAGCAGCTTCTTAAACGTTTGCTTTATGGCATCGATTTTCTTGCGCTGGTCGAAACCGGCACAGTACTTCCTTCTCAAGTCGGAAAGGGGGTCTACCCCAGCCCTCAGGTCCGCGATGAGTTCATCCCAAATCAAGGGGAGGCCTTGGTTGTAGGGAAATTGGCAATCCCAATATTCCCGGAGATCGAACTGCTCGGACTTGGCTCCCCGCGCCACCAGCTCTTGCATAATCTTTGCCCCGGTATCAGTCATGACGATCGCCATAGAGACGCCCTTCTGATCGCCGGCAAACCGACCACCCCAGTAGTCGCCCATCCGCACATCCGCTGCCGAACGTTCGCGATAGGGGCATTCGTAGCAGCTCTTCGCGCAGCAAAGGCCCGGGCTAAAGAAGGCGTAGAAGTCGTCTTCAGATTCCACGGCGGAATAGTCTTTGGAAGGGCTGGTCATCACCATCATTTTTAGAGGCGACCAGCCGTTCGCCTTCCAGCGGAAATAGACGTCGGGGTGCTCCCCCACACCCTCGCCCTCGCGATCGGCAAGATAGCGGGTCCAGAGAAGCCCGGAGGGGACGCCATGGCAAATAAGGTCGACGAGCACCGCCTCGTCCCGTGTACCCTTTCTCCTGAGGACAGAGTCGAGACCGGCGATCTGGCACGGAGTTCCGAAAAACACGATTTTCCCGGCGCCCGGTGCGGACGCGGCGGCAAGCGCCTCCGCAGATCTCGACTGAATATACTTCGACCCGCGCAGCTTATCCAGCGCAAGGGAGTCGACCTCCGTGGTGAGTGCGGCATCCTTCTCGCTGTCATATATGCACCCGAACACACGATAGCCTCGCTCCGCGAGCAGCCCGGCCAAATCCGCGCCCAACCCCCCGGACGATGAGCGAGTCAGGCCTTTGCTGTCGTGGCTTTGATAGGACAGCAAGCACTTCGCATCGCCGACGCGTTTCGCTTTCACGGCATTCATGGGGCAAACGCCCTGGCAGATGCCGCAGCCAACACACAACGACTCATCGATGGAGTAGGACTGAAAACCATCGTCATCGATGTCGATGGAAATGGCGCCGCGCGGACAAGCGGCAGCACAAGCACCGCAGCCACAACATTGCCCGGTTATGCGAACGGGCCTTGTGATACGTCCATCGCGCTCATCTTGGTCAATAGAGCTCAGGGCGCCGTTCAGAAACAGTGACGATTCCCTGCGAAGACGGCTGAGCCTTTCCTTCGTATCGGTAAAGTCGCATTCACCAATAAAACCGGCAAAATCAGACGGAACGAGCCTATCTTCCAGCCCCATCAACTGGAGAAAGCTGGTGATACGCGAGTTTTGGCTCCTCGGATCCCCATCAGAGAACCTCTTGAACACGGAGAAGGGGACACCGAAATTGACAGAGAACGCCGTCCCGTGGAAAGAGTCAGTGAGGACATACGAAGCCCCCATGAACAGGCGGAGGTATTCCTCGGGACCCACCTCATATCCAACGGAGTGCTTCTGCCCCGCGACGGTGGGAATTGAAACGAGGGGCAGGCCAAGAGCCTTTGAGCAAGCAAGGGCAGATTGCTCGTATCGCTCGGGGTCACCCAGGAAGTAGCAGAGGATGTATCCTTTGTCCACGGACGTTTTGCCGCCAAGAAGCTGACCCCAGCCCTCAAGGTCGAGAAGAAGCGTCGGGTCGACGACGACGTCGGGGGTGTGACCAGTCAGCTTCTCGACGATCTCGGCACCGGTTGTCTCGCGCACCGACAGCGGGCCGAAATCGCTCAGAAGAGACTTGGTTCTTCTCTCGATTTCCGGGTCGACGATGTTGCTCGCACCGAAGCTCGGGGCGTAAGAGATTCTTCTTTGCGGGTCATCGACAAAAGGAAGGAAGTAGTTCTCGTCGAAACAGTTGGGGGACCAGACCTGGTCGCTACCGCAAATACAGCAATCGAGACCATGCGCAACCTGCTTTAGCTCAGGAAAAGAGTTTGCGGGCTCAGTAAGCAGGCAATGATCCGAGATAAAGGAAGAGAACAACTCGCTCCGTTCGGGGGACGAATAGGCCGCAGAGTCGCCGATAATAATGCGCTTTATTTTCCCGGCAGTCTTACCAATCAAATCGGAAAAGTCGGCGGGCTCGTTGCGGCTCCTGGTGCTACGGGGGCGATAGTTTATGAGCGAAGGGGTGCAGCCCATCGACCTCAAGACCTCCTGGAGCGCGACGGCTTGGAGGGCGGTCCCGTAGTTCTCATAAGAGAACCAAGTCATGACACCAACCTTGAGTTCGGATCCGATCATCATTTACCTCCTGAAATAAGACCGCCGAGCTTGCGTAACGAGCGCGGGGGAAGAGTGAGCAAACGTGCGAGGGCATGGCCCTTCCGATAACCGAGAACTGATATCAACTTCCATTCCAGGTCAAGCTCCCGTCGTGCCGAGGAAGCCATCCAGGTCATCGAAAAATGATGAATGCTGATAGTATTCGGGCTCATCCTGACCTCGCCAGTCAATTGCGACTGCGGCGAGAACCAATCCTCCGGGTAAACCTCAATGTCCTCAAAGGATTGTCTGGTGGCCTCCCTATCATCCAGGCCATGCCGTTTTAGAATCTCGGTTTGGTAAGCGGGACAGGCCAAGAGATTAAGAGAGCCGTCCTCATTCACAAAGTTGATATTTTCGTATAGGTCCAGTATCTCGTTCAAAACGGGGTGCTCTGCTACAGCTCCAAAACCGAGGCCAAAAGCAACGGAATTATCAAACGGGACTTCGTTCTCCTTCATCCCGCTTCTATTCTCCCAGCCGCAGAACAGCCCACAATCGAGCAGCTCGTTCGGGGATCGGACCAACTCGACATCCGTGTCGAAGTATAGCCCCCCCTGCTCCCGGACAACATCGACACGCGCATAGTCCGAGACGAACGCCCACTTTCGATGGTCGTACGCATCGCTCATGTATTTGTTCTTGCGAATGTCGTAGTTCGATTCATCCCATCGACGCACCTCGTATTCGGGGCAAAATTTCTTCCACGAATCTATGCACTGAAGCTCTTTTTCGCCTAGAGGGGCACCGCCGAACCAGCAATAATGGATGATCTTCGGAATCATCGTGTCTCTCCTTAATTTACAAGAACGGAAGATACGGATCGTATGTTGAAGGCTCAGGCTCCTTGTGAAGAGCGTGCTTTACCCGTCGCGCCGCCAAGCGCATGGCTTTCAGAGAGATGAAGTGTGTTCGCAGCCCCTCGGGTAGCTCATCCCTGGCACGGGGAGCAGGCATAGGAATGAACTGATTCGGAGCAATCTGCAGACATTGATCAAGATCACAACGGTCAGGCACGTCCATCTTCCTACCCTGCAAATGGATGTAAGCATATCGGCGCACCTCCAGTGCACCGCCCGTACGGTAAAGGGCGCATACGCCGGAAGTATCGAGCCATAGTGCCTGAGGATGCTCTTTCTCCATCACCCAGCCATGTGAAGAGGGGTCATACATTGTTCTACGAAGACCGAAATAGCTAGTTGAGACATTGAACGAACGGTCGGCTTCGTACATCGCGGCGCCCTGCTCCATGAAAAGCGTATGGATATTACGAGCCCAGATCGATTCATCGAAGGCGAAGACACCCGGATTAGACAGGGCAATCCGGTGCATATCAACGCCGTCTTTGTCGACCCGCATGAACCTGCGGTTGTTCAGCGAATCGTTCCGGTAAATCGTAAGATGCCCAGCAGAGAAGATCTTCTCATAGCCTTCATCGAACAAGGGCTCCAAAATCGGCGCAAGGCGGCCGAAAACGAGATCGCAGTCGCAGTGGCCCCAGTACTCGTAACCGCTAAGCACTTCTTCAAAAATATAGCCAAGAGCAGGCTTAAAGTCGCAGATTTTATATGGTCTGTCGAGCGCAATGCGGAATTCGAATTTACTCTGGACAGCGCGCTGAAATTTCTCAAACGTCATTGGACATATTCTGACGTTATCTGGGGCCTGCTCCGGCACATGATCAGTGACGATAATCCAGTCATATTCATCGTTGATGGAGCAGGAACTAAGGAAGATATCGAAATAATTCCTGAGCGGTCCGAACCACGGAAGAATAAAGACACAGCGCTTCATCGGGCTTCCCCCTTCCCCCGTGCGCGCATCGCAACGAAGCCGATAGCAATTGAAAAAAAGGACAGGTAGCACATATCGACTTTTAAGGTCGCGTTGTACCAAATTGAAATGACGACGCAGACGACAAGGGCCGCACTGCATGTCAAGTACGGGAGCTCGTCCTTTCCAGCAACACGCCGCTTTGCCAAAAGCGTCAGGAGCACAACGACGAAGAACGCGAGATAACAATAGAAACCAAGGTAGCCGCACTCGAGGAATATCCACTGGTGTGAGAACCAACGGTAATTCAAGAATCCATAGAGCGCATAATACGGCCCGACGAGGAATGCGAAGCTAGAAGTTTCCCCATTGCCAAACCCAACACCAAATAAAATCCTAAGAAGACTGTCACCGAAGAACATGTTCTTGATAACAGAGAAAGAGCCGATTCTTGGCAAGACATACCCCGTATCATAGGTAACAGTCAGATATTGATTCATGGCGTCGTAGGACGTGAGGATCTCGAACATCGACGGGTACAGAGTCCGCAGAACATTCAGCCCGACAGCCAATGCAACCAGGGAGATCGAGAGGGCCACGAGCAGCTTGCCGCTGGCCCTCGTAAACAAAAGGCTTACCAGTGCAATGACGATAAAAAGCACAAAGGTTATTTTTTCTTCCGCCACGGCAGCAATGACGAGGGAAGTGATGAGCGCAACAGCAAGCTTCCTCAAGCTCTGATTGCCAGATAGGTACGCATTGAGATAATAGGCAAAGAGAAGGGCATTGAACGGATTTACACCCGCACCGTTTCCATGCCCAAAAAGACCCCCCGTATGGTCCATGTTGAGACCCAGAACAAAATGTTGATAAAGGGCCAAGAAAAAACTGATGATTTGAAGCGCCAATAGCGCATCCATGATTCCCGGAAGATCATCTTTTTTAAGATACCTGACACAAGCGAAAAAAAAGATAAACCCGCGAAACGTATTTCTGAACGCCCATAAATAAAGGAGCGGTTTAACGCCATTAATTATCGAGCTTACGGAAAACGCAAGGAGAAGGAGCAGGGTAACGCAGATAACGGGCCCACCGACCTTGGCGCATAAATGAGCAGGATCCACAAGGATTGTCAACAACAAAATCAGTATCAGAAAATCGTTTATATACCGTATCGTCAGAGGAAAGCCAAGCTCGGAGATAAGAGCCTCCATTACCACGGTGAAAAAGAGCACGAATAAGGTAAAAGTTTTACCGGAGAATAGAGGCAAATCAGCAAATCGCGAACTCTCTGTAAGGGTATTATGCATAATTAGCCGACCTCCTTCTTTTGGCTTATTTCGGAATCAAGAAATGCGATGAAGTCATCGTAGCCGTCGAAACGCTGAACGCTGGAAAGGAATGCGTTCTGACTAAGAGCCCTGCACCCACAAAGGTCCATTACATACGAGTATTCTTCACAGGAAAAGTGAGCCTCACCACGATTCTCGAAAAGAAAGAAAAACTCGCGAAATAGCTCCTGAGGAGGCTTGTTCCCCGCTTTCCCCTCCGAGGAGTTGCGGCGCCAACACCTGTATAGTTCAGCAGCCTCACCAAGCTGTGCAGCACGTCGCTTTTCCAGGTATTCATCAATAGTACAAATAACGCGAGCCGGATTTCCCGCAGCAACGCAGCCATCAGGAATATCTTTGCAGACGACGGCGTTCGCCCCGATAACGACATCGTTACCGATGCGAACGCCTTTTAACACGGTTGCGTTCATTCCAATAAAGACGTTGTTGCCGATAAATATGTGGCCAGCAGAACCAAGTACATCACCGTATTTGCCTTTAAGCACCGCCCAGTCGTAGCCGTGCGTCAACAATGTAACGCCTTCGGTTATGTGAACGTTATTGCCGATTTCAACCATCCACGGGTGCTGAGTGTCAACGATGCACTTCATGGGTGCATAGAAATGAACCTCATCGCCAATGACCATGCCAAGCGATCTGAGGTAACGGACAAACGAATCTGATGTGGCCTTGTGACCATAAACAAGTTTTTTGAAAAAGTTTTTAAACAAAGGTACCTACTTCTCTGTGCCACAAGGCAATTTAATTAACTGGGAGAATTACCAGATAAATTGGTGCGAAAAACAATGGAAGTTATCTATATCCGCTCTCCCTTAATTTGCATTAAAAATCTTGCAAGCCGAACAGAACGGAACTTAAGGACTAAATAGAAAACGCTTTGCGTAAAAGGGAGTTTCCACCATGGATACCCGGAACACGCACGGCGAAGGACAGGGTTTCTCATGACATTATCGATATAGGTATTTTTGACAGCATTGTCCTCCGAGGAAAATTCAATCATCCCAATTAGCGAACGACAGTAATCAACAATGCAACGCTGCTCACGAAGATGGCATTCATACCAAACGGCTGTTGACTCTTCATCGGCCATTTGTTCCAGAGCGCGAAATAGTGTGCAGAAGGAATCGATCGTCCCACGCTTGAATGTCTTCGTAATCGAGGATTGATCATCTTTCCGATAGCAATACGGGGCGCCATCAATACACGTAACCGTTTTCGCCACACGGCATGCGTAGGTATTAAAGAACTTGTCTTCGCTACGAATATCGAGGAACCTTAGATGATGATCCTCTATGAAATCTCTCCGATAGCCGGCAACCCAGACGGAAATTGGAACAGGATCATCGAGAACCTTCATAGGTGCCGCGCCGTAGAAAGACGCCCTCAAAGTAAGAATATCGTCGCCACCTTGAAGAGTTTTGCCAGCAAAGGGATGCTCCCTAACAGAAACAACCTCACCATGGCGCACGGTTCTCAACCCAGTAAAGACTATATCAGCCTGATAATCTGAAGCTGCTGCATAAAGACGCTCGAACATATTCGGGTCAACCCAATCATCTGAGTCGACAAAGCCAATGTACTCCCCGCGAGCAATCTCCATACCGCTATTTCGAGCAGGGCCAAGACCACCGTTAACCCGATGAACGACCTGGACGCGGCTGTCTTTCAAAGCGTATGCCTCGGCAATTTCTCCGCAACGATCGGGAGAGCCGTCATCAACCATAATTATCTCGATATCCTTGAGCGTTTGGCTGCAAAGGCTATCGACGCATTTTGGAAGAAAACGTTCAACGTTATACATTGGAACGACTATGCTGAATTTGGGCGTCTGACTCCTCATGAAGCTATCTCCGCAAATAAATCTAAGTGCGCTTCTACCATTGCTTCGATCGTGTACTGTGCTGATTTTTCTTTAAGGAACAGCGAGTAGTCATTTTTCTCGCTGTCGGGAAGCCTAAAGAATGCGCAAATGGCAGACGCGAGAGATTCACAGCTATCCGGCTCAGCAAGAAGCTTGGGGTAGATATGCGACACAAACTCCACCGCGGCACCTGAGCCCCAAGTACTGACAATTGGGCATCCACATGCGGCTGCTTCATTAACCACAAGACCCCAACACTCTTGTCGACTCGGAAGAACAAATAGCCCAGCGGTTTGGTATTCCTTAATCAGGCGGTCCTGATTCAAAAAGGGAATCACTTCAATGTTGTCGAGCCCGCTACGTTCAACAAGCGACATAAACTCCTCGGTCTTCCCCCCAGTGCCCACAAAACGAAAGCGAAGGCGCTGGTCAAGCTCCTTCGCAGCGTCAAGAGCAACATCAAGACCCTTATAATCAGCGAATTGGCCAACAACAAGCACGGTTTGGGGATCGCGCTTGCAGCTGCAGGCAGCAAGCTCATTAACACGACGCGACGTCAGCGAAGTCAATGGATAAGACACGATTTTAGATGCCGGACCAGCTAAGCGCGCCAAGCTTGGAACGCAGGTCTCCCCGGCGATTAAATAGGAATCAGCGCCCACAAGAACATGTCGTCGAATGGCGCGCTTAACGGCATTTCCATTGTTGAATACGAGTCCGTCGGAATTAATTACATAGGGTATCTTGCGACGCTTCATATACTCGATAGCAGTCATTTGCCTAAGGCTGTTATAGCAACCAACGAGCACAAGCGACCAACCTTGCGCAATCAGATCAAGCATCGAGCGGGAGACTATGAGATTATCTCCATCGGGAAGAAAAACTTCAGAATAGTTTTTCGCACAAACGCCTTCAAACCAACTGGCGTCTCGAGTTGAATCGCCGCGCTCCTCAAACAGCACAGTCAAATCGCATTTGCTGCCAAGCTGCTCAAAGAACTCATCCCGATACGGGTTGTGTATATTTGTGAGATACAGGATTTTCATCTAATTAAAGCGCCTCATGCGTCTCGTACACATGCGCATCTGCCTTGGATGCCTCGGAGAGACCGTCGTTGATCTTGGCGCACATATCGCAGGTCGAGCAGGCATCGAGCTGCTCCTTGGTCACGTGGCCCTCCTCGTAGTCGCGCACGACCTTGAGCTCGTGCATGTCGTAGGGCCTCTTGGTGAACAGGGCCTTCACCTTGTGCTTGAGCACCCACCAGCCGGGCTTCCAGATGTACTTGTGCATGGCCGGGCTCACCGAGCCGATCATCCAGCAGTTGCGGTTGCAGTGGCGGACCTTCGAGCGGACCTTCTCGGCCTGGTCGGAGTTCCAGAGCTCGTCCCAGGACTCCTCGTTGAGATTGCCCATGACCTCCTTGTCTTTGGTGCCGTTGCAGGGCATGACGTCGCCGTAGGGGTCGATGAAGAAGGTGTCGAAGGCCATGTCGCAGGGCAGCAGGCGCGGCTGGCCGTAGATGTAGTTGATGAGGCCGTGGTTGAAGTAGGCGCGGAACCACTTCTTGGGGCTATTGGACTTAAGCAGCTCGTTGACCAGGTCCTCGAAGTTCTTGGCCACCATGGGACGGTCGTGGATGATGTTCTTGGCCTCGACGAAGTAGAAGCTGTTGTGCAGCGACGCCGTGGCGAACTCCATGCCCAGCTCGTCGGAAATCTTGTAGAGGGGCACCAGGTCGGGCGCGTTGAGGTCCTGCACCGTCATGCCGAAGCCCACGTCGGGGTGCTTGAGCTCGACGAGCTTCTTGAGCGTGGCGTAACCGCGGTTGTATCCGTTATCCAGGCCGCGGATCTTGTCGTTGGTCTGCTGCAGGCCCTCGATGGAGATGCGGATGCCGACGTTGGGGAACTCCTCGCACAGGTCGATGATGCGATCGGTGAAGAAGCCGTTCGTGGAGATGACGATGCGGTCGGACTTCTTGTAGAGCTCGCGCACGATATCCTTGAGGTCCTGGCGGATGAAGGGCTCGCCGCCGGTGATGTTGGTGAAGTACATCTTGGGGAGCTTCTTGATGGTCTCGATGGACAGCTCCTCATCCGGGCGGCTGGGTGCCTTGTAGCGGTTGCACATGGTGCAGCGCGCGTTGCAGCGATAGGTTACGATGACGGTACCGTTGAGTTTCTTTTCGGCCATGGGTCTATCCCCTCTTCTTGGAATCAACAAGCTCCTGGTAGAGTCCAGTAAGCTGCTCGATGTACTTGGACTGGTCGCAATTATTCAGAACGTAGTCGCGGCATTTCTGCTGCATATCGCGGTACGTATCCTTGTCGCCAATGAACTTGACGCCACGAATAATTGCATCGGCTAATGAATGAGAATCGTCTGGCTCGCAAGCAAACCCGGTCTCACCTTCACGAACAAGTTCCGGTATGCCTCCGATACGCGCGCCAACAATGGGCGTGCCGGAGGCAAATGCCTCAACGATCGAGTACGGCATGTTCTCTCGACATCGCGAGCACGCGATGGCGAGAGACGCCCTCTCGACATATTTTTGGAGCGGAGCGCCGGTCTGATATCCCGCAAACTCAATTCGATCTTTGCAGGACAAGTTCTCGACTCTCTGTGCGAGCGCTTCACGTTCGGGGCCATCGCCGACGATTACAAGGCGCCAATCGGGAATCATGTCTTCAATCGAGGCAAAAGCGTCAATCAGAAGATCGACGCCCTTCTCCTTGGACAACCTTCCAAAGAATAGAAGGTACGGGCTCTTGTAATCGGTACCGTCAAAATCAGAGTGAGCCTGCTCAAGCGTCTCCGCAGAACAAAAATTAGTCATATGGGAAACACGATTTGACTCAAGTCCGCCCTCAATGGTCTTCTGCGCCATGAAGCTCGAGGGGCAGACAATCTTATCAATCTTGTTATAAGCATGGCTCAGCCTAAGATATTCAGCCTCAGCAAAGGCCATAGCACTTTTAGCCGTAGAGCCCTTAACGCACTTGCGCTTGAGGCAGTTTGAGAACTTGCCGCCCAGGCAGGCATCGCAGACGCTTCCTCTACCATCGAGCATGAGATAGTTGGGACAAACAAGGATATAGTCATGGGCTGTGAAGAGCACGGGGACGCCATGCTCCTTAAGGTAAGGGGCATCGAGGATCGACAGGGTAATCTGGCGATGAACGAGGTTCATATGGACAACGTCCGGCTGTACCCGCTCACACAGTGCCTGGAATTTCTCTTTAGCCTCATTGGAATAGATAAGCGAGGCAGCAGCGGAGACTTTTTGCGTGAGCGAAGACGGTCCGTTGTAATCCTTTGCCGAAACAAATAGGTCGGCATCTTCGCACGGGAGATTGTTATCCCCCTCCATGGCGAAGAAATGAACCTCATGACCGGCAGCCTTGAGACCTTCGGCGAGACCGAAGTAATACGTTTCCGACCCACCCTTGAGATAGTGGAATTTGTTAACAAGGATAATCTTCATCTAACGAATTTCCTTATACAGATCGAGAGTACGCGCAACGACAGAACCCCAGTTATAGGTAGAGAGGACACGCTTATTTGCAGCGTCGCCCATAGCGGCAACTCGAGCACGATCGGCCAATAAACTCTCAAGCGAAGCCCTAAGCGCAGCAGCATCCCCCCTAAGGAAAGTCACTCCCGCACCAGCCAGGACATCCGCGCACTCGGGGATATCGCTCGTCACGCAACAGCGGCCGTATGCCATGGCCTCCAGCAGGCTCATGGGCATTCCCTCCACGTCGGAAGGCAGCACGTAGGCATAGCAGTTGGAGTACAGCTCTTCCAAGGGCTCGCCGTTGACGAACCCAATGAACACTATGCGGTTGTCGCCCTGGGCTGCAGCGCGCAATTCCTTCTCGTACGCCGAGGTATCGGAGCTGCCGCCAGCGATGACCAGGCGCTTATTGGTATCAAGGGCTCTGAATGCTTCGATCAGCAGCTCAGGGCGCTTCTCAGGCACTAAACGTCCAAGATAGAGAAGGTAGGAATCCTTCTCGAGATTCCACCTCTCTTTGATGATGCTCGCCGGAAGGGCTTCCTTGGCATCTACGCCATTAGGGATAAAGACGGCCTCACGACCGTAGGCTTCCATGAAATAGCGCCTGACGCCCTCAGAGAGCACGATAAGTCCGTCCGCCTTAGTCGCGGCTGTCTTCTCCCCCATCTTGATGTAGGTGCTCGCAAGCCTGCCCCACTTGGCGCGCTGCCAGTCCAGACCGTGGATGGTGGCCACGGTGCGAATGCCCGCGCGCTTCGCCAGTGCAAGCGGCACGCAAGGGCCCTCGGCATGATAATGAATCACGTCGGGCCCGTCCTTGATGGCCGCCTTGGTGGCAAAGTATGAGGACGAGAGGGCAGCGAGGCCCTTCTTGTCGATTGTCTTAACCGGCACGACGCGCACGCCGTCGACGACGCGCTCGCGGCAATCCGCGGCGTCGCCGGTCATGACGTCCGCGCCCGAACGGTCGTAGCAGGTGACCTCGTGGCCGAGCGCCGCCATGCGGCGGGCGAGCTCGGTCACGACGACCTCCACGCCGCCCTCGCGGGAGCCGTATCTCTTATGCCCGATCATCGCGATGCGCATCTAGCACGCACCTTTGCCGGTGATGACCTCAATAACCGTCAAGACAATAATCTTGAGGTCGGTCAAAATGCCTCGATTAACGATGTACTCAAGATCGCGCTGCACCATGCCATCAAAACCAGTTGAGTTTCGATCAGTGACCTGCCACCATCCGGTTATCCCGGGCTTCACGGCCAGGCGTTGCAGGTCGTACTCGGTGTACTCCGCGACCTCGTTCGGCAGCGGCGGGCGCGGGCCGACGACGGACATCTGCCCCAGGAACACGTTGAGGAACTGCGGGAACTCGTCGATGGAATGCTTGCGGATGAACTTTCCGATCTTGGTGACGCGCGGGTCCTCCTTCATCTTGAACATGGCTCCGGCGATCTCGTTCTGCTCCTTGAGCTCGGCGAGGCGCTCGTCGGCGTCCCTGTACATGCTGCGAAACTTCCACATGCGGAAGGTGGACAGGCTGCCGTCGGGGCGGGTCTGGCCCACGCGGATCTGGCTGTAGAACGGGTTGCCCTCGCTCTCTAGGCGGATGGCGGCGGCCAGCACCAAGCTGGGGATAGCGATGAGGACGAGCGCGACACCGCTAAACACAATGTCGAACGTACGCTTGACGGCCCGGTAGGCTAGACGCGTGCGGTCCCAGTCCATGATGGATTGCATGGCCCTGTAGCGACCGGCGCCCTCACGCCGGTCCATGGCCTGAGCAATGAGCGCCGCCCCCGCGGGCACATTGCTCTCTGTTACTTCTTTAGCAGCCACAGTCAAACTTACGTCCCCGTTCCCCAGGGATCCCCCAATCGGTAAATTTAAATAATGCGAACGAACAGCCGGTACAACGTCTCCCTTACGTTTTGCTGGGAACGTCAAGCGGTAGCAGCTCCCTAAAAGCGGAATCGCCATCGCCCACGTCTACCAGGCACCAGCGTTTATGACGGTCGATCTTTTTAACGCGAGCCTCTTGCCCCACCAAGGGGCCCTGTTCTATGTGCAGCACGCCGTCTTCTATGCGCGCGACGCTGTTGCGCACCACGCCGTCATCGTCCAGTACGCTGCGGTACCAGTCCTGTGCATCGTCCGGCATGGGCATATACGCCCGCTCCCTACTACCGGCGATGCGACAGCCAAAGCTCAACTGAGCCAAAGCCCTATCGAGCGCAGCGGCATCGTGCGTGGCGACGAAGAAATATTCCTTGTACATGGGTTTGGTTTGGAGCGACCATGCACCGTCCTGCTTAAACCAGAACTCCTTTTGCATTACAAAAGCGTCCTGCATCAGGTTGTGCGGGATAATGCGGCGAACCTTTTCGCAGGTCTCGCGCTCTTTTCCAATGGGGGTGTGGACCAGATACCAGCGGACGCGGCCGTGCTGGCTGTTGGTGGTGGCGCCGTTAAATGCGCCCGGCAGCTGCTCTTGACGCCGTGCCGTCTGTTCCATGTTCTCGCCCCCTCTTTTTGGCTTTGCGATGCACGCAAATGCAGGGGCGTTTAGAACAGGCTTCTCGCTCGCAGCTAGGCGCAGTCGCAAAAGTACAGGTTTTTGTAGGGGGCTATGGAGATGTACCTACTAGCAGTACATTTTGCGTAATCTGGGCAAACGCTGATTAATTGCTCGTATAATGTCGTCTGTCGAAAGATACAAAAACCTGTACCTTTTTGTGCAACAAAAAAGCCGCTCAACCAGCGGCTTTTCTTATTTGGGCATGAAAAAGGCGACCGCCCTATGTGGACGGTCGCCTTTGTTAATTGTTGTGAAGTTTGCCTTAGGCGCGAGTCTTGATCTCCTCGGTCACCTTCGCAACAAACTCGTCGACGCTCATCTGAACGGTCTCGTTGGAGCGATCGCGGACGGAGATGTTACCGGCCTCGACCTCCTTCTCGCCCAGGATGAGCATATAGGGCACACGGTCAATGGAGCGGGCCTCGCGGATCTTGTAGCCGATCTTCTCGTCGCGGTCGTCGCAGACCACGCGAATGCCGGCCTCCTCCAGCTTGGCGCACACCTCGTGGGCGTAGTCGCGGCTCTTCTCAGAGACGGGAAGCGCCTTGACCTGCACGGGAGCCAACCAGGTGGGGAACTTACCCGCAAAGTGCTCAATCAGAATACCAATAAAGCGCTCGATGGAGCCAAAGCACACGCGGTGCAGCATGATGGGGCGCTTCTTGGTGCCGTCGGCGTCCACGTACTCCAGATCAAAGTTGAGCGGCATCTGGAAGTCGAGCTGCACGGTGCCGCACTGCCAGGTACGGCCGAGCGAGTCCTCCAGGTGGAAGTCGATCTTGGGGCCATAGAAGGCGCCGTCGCCCTCGTTGACTTCGTAGTCCATGCCCAGCTTCTCCAGAGCGGTGCGCAGACCCTCCTCGGCGCGAGCCCAGTCCTCGTCCGAGCCCATGGAGTCCTCGGGGCGGGTGGAAAGCTCAACGTGGTATTTAAAGCCAAACTTCTGGTACACGGAGTCGATGAGGTTGACCACGCCCACGATCTCGTCGGTCAGCTGATCGGGACGCACAAACAGGTGGGCGTCGTCCTGGTTAAAGCAGCGCACGCGGAACAGGCCGTGCAGGGCGCCACGCAGCTCGTGGCGGTGCACCAGTCCAATCTCGCCGGCGCGGATGGGCAGCTCGCGGTAGGAGTGCGGCTTGGAGGCGTACACCAGCACGCCGCCCGGGCAGTTCATGGGCTTAATGCAGTACTCTTCGTCGTCGATGACGGTGGAGTACATGTTGTCCTTGTAGTGGTCCCAGTGGCCCGAGGTCTTCCACAGCTGCTTGTTCATGATAAGCGGCGTGGAGATCTCCACGTAGCCGGCCTTGTGGTGGATCTCGCGCCAGTAGTCCAGCAGCGTGTTCTTAAGAATCATGCCATTAGGAAGGAAGAACGGGAAGCCGGGGGCCTCGTCGCGCATCATAAAGAGGTCCATCTCGCGGCCGATCTTGCGGTGGTCGCGCTTCTTGGCCTCCTCCAGCATGTGCATATGCTCGTCGAGCTCTTCCTTGGTGGCAAAGGCGACGCCGTTGATGCGGGTGAGCATCTTGTTGTCCTTGTCGCCCTTCCAGTAAGCGCCCGAGACGCCGGTAAGCTTAAAGGCCTTGAGCGCCTTGGTGTAGCAGATGTGGGGGCCGACGCACATGTCGATGTAGTCGCCCTGCTGGTAGAAGGTGATGCGGGCGTCGTCGTCCAGGTCGCCGATGTGCTCGACCTTGTACTTCTCGCCGCGCTCCTCCATAAGGGCGATGGCCTCGGCGCGGGGCTTCTCGTACACGGAAAACTTGAGGTTCTCCTTGACGATCTTTTTCATCTCGGCCTCGATCGCGGGGAAGTCGTCCTCGCTGATCTTGACGCCCTCGGGCAGGTCGACGTCGTAGTAGAAGCCGTTGTCGGTCGCGGGACCGTAGGCAAAGTCGGCCTCGGGGTACAGGCGCTTGATGGCCTGCGCCATGATGTGCGCGGCGGAGTGGCGGATGACGTGCGTGACCTCGTCCTGCGGGAGCTCGGCCACCGAACCGTCATTGTAGAGTGCCTTCATGGGTATGTTTTCTCCTCTCGGATGCCTGATGCAAGTGCGTGCGATGCGCTCGGCGTTTTAACTTGCATCATTATAGGCAGGTTGCCTTGGTATACAAGCGCCCGCCGCACCTTAATGGCACGGCGGGCGATTTTCTACGCATGCTTCATCGTGTGGGGTGGGGTGCGCGTGTGGCTTGCGCGAGACGCGCGGTGCCCGTGGCTAGCGGCCGGCCCGGCGATGGATGCGTTACTGGATGCGAGTTCGGCAGTAGGGGCAGACCTTCCAGTGCGCATCGAGCGGACGATGGCAGCTGGGGCAGACGTTGCGAACCTGGGTGTCGCACACCGGGCAGACGACGAAGTCCTTCTCGATGGGCGCGCCGCACTGCGGGCAGGTGCCGTACTGGGCAAGCTGGCGCTCGCGCAGGGCCATGTCCAGCTCCTGCTCCTCGCGGTCGGACGCGTAGGAGTGCGGACGCAGGACCAGGTAGGCGATGAGGCCTACAAACGGGATGAGGGCGATGATGCCCCATGCCACGTAGGCGCTGGCGCCGCGGCGGCGAGCGTCGATGAACACATAGACGACCGACAGCACATACAGGGCGATGATAAAGCCAACAAAGGCATAGACGACGCCCATAAGCTGCGGCGACATGAGCTCGGAGATGTACTTGGACATTGAGGTGTACCTTTCGCAATATTTATAGTTCGGTCAAGTTTACCACGGGGTTTGTTTATATGGGACCACGGCTACGCGCGGGGCTGGCGCGGACACAAACATCTCAATCTGTAACAGGTGGGAGTGGAATCCGGGTCTAGATGTTACAGATCGAGACAAACGGAGGACCCTCCAGATTAACGTCTCAATCTGTAACATCTGGGACCAAAACCTTCCCTTTGTTGTTACAAATCGAGACATTCAAAATCCGCCGGAAGGTTTGTCTTGATCTGTAACATCTGGAACCCAAATCCTCGTCTAACTGTTACAGATCGAGACGAACGTTTGCCGTAGCTGTCGGCAGACGAGGCCAACATCCGTGCCGGGTCTCACCTCGTCTGCCGTTGGCGGGTGTTGCGGGGCTGTTCGCCGCATTGCCGCCGCACTGGGGATGTGCAGGCCGTAGGATAGTCTTATTGACAGCCTGTCAACTCATCTGGGAGGCACCGTGGCAGAAACGTTTGATATCGCGATTGTGGGCGCCGGCATCACCGGGTGCGCCATCGCGCGGCAGCTCGCGCGCTATGACCTGTCCATATGCGTGGTCGAGGCGGCCAACGACATTGCGCTGGGCGCCTCGAAGGCCAACGGCGGCCTGGTTCACGCCGGCTACGATCCGGCTCCGGGAACCGTAAAGGCGCAGGTCAACGCCCGCGGCTGCGAGCTATATGGCACGTGGGCCCAGGAGCTGGGATTTTTGTTCCGCCGCACCGGGTCGATGGTGCTGGGGTTTAACGACGAAGACCGCGCACACCTGGAGAAGCTGCGCCAGAATGGCCTGGCCAACGACGTGTCCGAGCTGTCGATTATCGGCCCCGAACGTATCCGCGAGCTGGAACCGCGTGCCAGCGCCGACGCAACATGCGCGTTGTGGTGCCCTTCGACCGGTTACGTCGACCCGTTTGAAGTGGCCATCGCCGCGCTGGAGAACGCGGTCGCCAACGGCGTGACGTTTATGCGCTCCGCGCCGGTGAAGGCGATTGAGGTTACAGGCAGCGAGGCAACCGACGGGGCTGCACGCTTTACACTGGCAACGCCCGCCGGCAATGTGCGCTGCCGTTACTTGATCAACGCCGCGGGCAACGGTGCCGCGGATATCTCGCACATGGCGGGCGCCGAGGAGTTCCAGATGGTCTGGCGCCAGGGCAACATCGTAGTGCTGGACAAGGAGCCGCGTGCGCTCATGCCGCTCTACCCCGTTCCCACGCCAGTTTCCAAGGGCGTTATCGTCACGGGCACCGTACATGGTAACACCGTGATCACCGCGACCGCTGCCGTGCGCGAGCCCGGCGACACGCAGACCTACGCTGCCGATGTCAACGCGCTGCTGAGCGGTGCGCGCAAGCTGGTGCCCGATCTGGACACGCGCCGTGTGGTGCGCGCGTTTGCCGGCGGGCGTCCGGTCATAAAGGGGACGAACGACTTTCTTATTGGGCAGTCCGCCGTGGTGCCAGGCCTATTCCAGGCGGCGGGCATTCAGTCGCCGGGCGTGGCGAGCGCGCCAGCCATCGCCGAGCGCATGGAGCAGATCTTGCGCGATGCCGGTGTTGCCCTGCACGAGCGGCCCGACTGGGATCCCGTCCGCCGCGCGCCGGACGACTTCGACCGTGCGCCACTTGTGCGCAAGGAGGAGCTCATCGAGTCCGACCCTGCATGGGGACAGATCGTCTGCCGCTGCGAAACGGTGCCCGTGGCCGAGATTGTTGCCGCGATTCGACGCCGCCCAGGTGCGGTTTCGGTCGAGGGCGTCAAGCGCCGCTGCCGCGCCGGCATGGGCCGCTGCCAGAGCGGCTTTTGCCAGAGCCGCGTGGTGGCGATTCTAGCCCGCGAGCTGGGCTGCGACCCCAGCGAGGTGCTGCTGGAGGACACTGGCTCGTGGCTGGTTGAGGGACCGCTGAAGGGGGTGCGCTAGGATGGCGACGCTTGATATGCGCGACGGACGTGCGGAGACCGGAGCTACAGAGGCGGTGCAGACGCAGGCGTTCGACGTGATCGTTATCGGCGGCGGTCCCGCCGGTATGGCGGCCGCGCTTGCCGCGCATAAGGCCGGCGCGCAGGTGGCCATCGCGGAGCGCGAGCAGCATCTGGGCGGGATCCTCCGCCAGTGCATTCACCCCGGTTTTGGCCTTTCGCACTTTAAGCAGGAGCTCACCGGCCCCGAGTACGCGCAGCGCTTTATCGACCAGGTGCGCTCGACCGACATTGCGCTGTTCCTGGGCAGCATGGTGCTTGGGATTGATTCGAGCGAGGGCGCGGGCGCGGCCGACCCGGGCACGAACGAGGGCGCGGGAGATGCCGCCATCCATACCGTCACGCTCATGAACCGTGCCGGCATGCTGAAGCTCACCGGGCGTGCGGTCGTCCTTGCCATGGGGTGCCGCGAGCGCACGCGCAGCGAGATCAAGATCCCTGGTAGCCGACCCGCCGGCGTGTTTACGGCCGGCTTGGCGCAGCGATACATCAATATCGAAAACCTCAAGCCCGGCTCGCGCGCCGTCATTTTGGGCTCGGGTGACATCGGGCTCATCATGGCACGCCGCTGCACGCTCGAGGGGATTTCCGTCGAGGGCGTGTACGAGCTTATGCCGTACGCCAACGGTCTGCGCCGCAATGTTAAGAACTGCCTGGACGACTTTGGCATTCCGCTGCACCTGTCCACCACCGTCACGCGCGTGATCGGACACGATCGCGTGGAGGCCGTCGAGGTGAGCCAAGTCGACGAGCACCTGGCACCCATTCCGGGAACCGAGCGCGTTGTTCCGTGCGACACGCTGCTGCTTTCGGTGGGTCTGATTCCCGAAAACGAGCTTTCGGTAGGCGCGGGCGTTGAGCTTGACCCACGTACGCGCGGCGCCGTGGTGGACCAGAACCTGCAAACGGGCGTGCCGGGCATCTTTGCCTGCGGCAACGTGCTGCACGTGCACGACCTGGCAGACAATGTAACGACCGAGTCCGAGCGCGCCGGCGCGGCCGCGGCGGCGTACGCGCTGGGTGGCAGCGCGGATGTCGAGACGGGCGCGAATTGCCAGCTCACGGTCTCCCCTGCCGGTATCGCGGGCTACGCACTGCCGGGACGCATTACGACTGTGGCACTCACCAAACTCAACTTCCGTGTGCGCCGACCGGTTGATGCCGCCCGCGTACGTATTCTGGCAGGCGACGAAGAACTGTTTGCAGGCAAGGTCCGCCCGTTAAAACCGAGCGTCATGGAAAGCTTCCCGCTGCCGGCAAAGGTGATTCAGCACGCACTCGACCAAGGTGTTAGCGAGATTGTCCTGTCCGTCGACCCCGTAGAGGAGGCGTAAGGCCATGAGCATAAACGCGATCGAGACACTGCAGTTCAACTGCACCACCTGCCCATCCGAGTGCCTCCTGACCGTAGAGGTGGAGCGCGGCGCAGACGGCGCCGTGGTAGAGGTGCGCTCCGTGACCGGCAACAGCTGCCCGCGCGGCGATAAGTTCGCACATCAGGAGCTCACCTGCCCCATGCGCGTACTCACCACCACCGTGGCCATATCCGACGGTGACGAGACACTGCTGCCTGTGCGTACAGCCGAAGCCATCCCACTGGCACTTCACGCCCAGGCCATGAGCCTCATCCGCGGCCTAGTCATCGATGCCCCCATCCGCATGGGCGACGTCGTGCTGGAAGATCTTCTCGACACCAACATTGACCTAGTCGCCAGTATGGACATCGACCCAGCCTAAGAAGCAAATTTGGGACGGGCTCTTTTAGCTGCTTTTGCAAGGAGTGTCCCCAGGTGCCGGCATAAAAGGAACGTCCCTAACTGCCGGGCTTGGGATACCATGGTGGCAACCTAGCGAAAGGATGTTTCATGGCACATGTCGATGACCAGCGTGTGGCGCGCGTGCTCGATGCGCTCGAGGCTCAGCACCCCGGCGCGCAGTTGCTCGTAAACGACCCGTGGTCGATTTATTACCTGACCGGCTTTTATGCCGATATGTTCGAGCGTTTTTGTGGCGTGCTGCTCGCGCGCGGCAGCGAGCCCGTGATCTTGGTCAACGCCCTGCATCAGCTGCCCGAGTACGACAATGCCCGCGTGGCCTACCACACCGATACCGACGTCGTAACTGACGCCATCGCACGCGAAGTCAATCCTGCCAAGCCCCTCGGCATCGATACCGTTATGCGCTCCGGCTTTTTGCTGCCCCTTATGGATCGTCACGCCGCGAGCGAATTCTTCCTGGGCGACTTTGCCGTCACCGCTGCGCGCACCCACAAGGATGCCGCGGAGCAGGAGCTCATGCGCGTGTCCTCGGCCGCCAACGACGCCGTGATGGCCGACGCCATCAAGCTCGTTCACGAGGGCGCGACGGAACGCGAAATTGCCGACCAGATGCTCGGCCTGTACCGCAAGCACGCCTGCGAGGGCTTTAGCTTTCCGCCCATCGTAAGCTTTGGCGCCAACGCCGGCGACCCGCACCACGAGCCCGACGACACCGTACTCAAGCGCGGCGACGTGGTGCTGTTCGACATTGGCGGACGCCATCGCAACTACTGCTCGGACATGACGCGTACGTTCTTTTGGGGCGAGCCGGACGAGGAGACCGCACGCATCTACGATATCGTTCGCCGCGCCAACGAGGCCGCCGAGGCGCTCATCGCACCGGGCGTGCGCATGTGCGACCTGGACCGTGCCGCGCGCGACGTGATTGAGGACGCGGGCTACGGCGAATACTTTACGCATCGCCTGGGTCACTCGATCGGCCTGCAGGACCACGAGCCGGGCGACGTCTCGCTCGTCAACGAGCAGGTCGTAGAGCCGG
>OKRW01000443.1_pt1 | contig 41701 bp, 31 predicted proteins | sample 1601151 | NCBI WGS metagenome assembly OKRW01 (sample SAMEA3541471, study PRJEB24748) | human gut metagenome | biome: human gut; feature: human-associated habitat; material: faeces | place: China | collected 2012 | reverse complement strand
GGCCCCCTTTCCTTTTGCGCCCGGGCGCATGAGCGCCTCCTGGGCGGGGCGCCGGCTATTTGCGGGAGTCATTGCGGTCAATCAATCGCGCTTCATGCGGCTATACGGCGAGTCTGCTGCGCTGCGACTGCAAGTTTGTCAATTTCCGAAAAGGTCGCCAGGTTTTCTTCAAGCATTATTTCGTTTTCTATCATTGAATTTCTCTGTTTCACCATGTTGTTTGTTCGCTCATTTACATTTACTGGTATATCTACGGGTACAATATGAATTAATTCTGGTGTGTATGTTTGAGAGGACTGACTTTTCGTGGCTGAATATAGTGAGACTGTTCTGAACCTTGCTGCGTCGTGTGTCTCCGATCATGAGACGCTTGACAAGATTGCAGATGCATTGGCAAACGGGACGCGTCGATCTCGACAGCAGGCTGCACAGGTCCTCGCAGCGGTTTCCCATTCCGACGCCGCTGTGGTTTCCGGCTATAGCCAGATTTTTGTTGATTCACTATCTCGTCCTGAGGCGCAGACGCGCTGGGAATGCCTTGACGTGCTGACTCGTCTTTGCGATGTCGATGCCTCGCTTTGCGTTGACGCTATCGATGGGGCGGAGAACGCGCTTTTCGACGAGGAGAGCGGTCCGCTGCATCTTGCTGCGATGCGATTCCTCTGCAAGTTCGGCGCGATTTCCGAGCAAAATTCTGAACGTGTTTGGCCGCTTGTTGATGAGGGCATTCAATGCTGGCATGGTGACCTTGAGTTCCAGGATATGTTGAATTCGCTTGTCGATTTCTCTACGGGGCATCTTTCGGAGCCGGTGAAATCCGAGCTTGCTGAGCGGATGTTGTTCGACTCGAAGAATGGGCGCGGCGCCTTGAGGCGAAAGGCGACGACCATCGTTGAGAACCTGTCCTAGCCTATTTGTGCCGTCGACTACAATGTAACATTCGACGCTCTTTTCTATGCGTATCCTTGAAGCGTATTCGTTTGAGTCGCGTTTGCGACGGGTTTGTGAGGAGGAGCTATGGCTCGTCATACGGTGACCTTGATTCCCGGTGATGGAATCGGCGTTGAGACTTCGGCCGCTATGCAGCGCGTTGTCGAGGCCTGTGGTGCGGAAATCGATTGGGAGATTGCTGAGGCAGGCGCGCATTGCCTCGAAACCGAGGGCACGCCGCTCCCTGATTCCACCATTGGGGCTGTCAAGCGCAACAAAGTCGCCATCAAGGGGCCAATCACGACTCCCGTTGGCACTGGTTTTCGTAGCGTGAACGTTGCGCTTCGCAAGACGCTTGGCCTTTATGTTTGCCTGCGCCCCGTCGTTTCGCTTCCCGGTGCTGGTGGTCGCTATGACAACGTCGACCTGGTGATCGTTCGCGAGAATTCCGAGGATTTGTATGCTGGCGTCGAGTTTGAGGAAGGCTCCGAAGGCGCTCGAAAGCTGATAGACCTTTGCAAGGAAGAGGGTGCGGGTACCATTCGCCCCGACTCCGGCATCTCCGTCAAGCCGATTTCGGTTACTGCCTCGCAGGATATTGTTCGATATGCGTTCGAGTATGCGCTGAAGCACGGTCGCAAGAAGGTTACCGCTGCTCACAAGGCAAACATCATGAAGTACTCCGATGGTTTGTTTCTTCGCGTCGCGCGCGAGGTGGCCAAGGAATATGAGGGTCGCGTCGACTTCGACGACCGCATCATTGACGCCTTCTGCATGAACATGGTCACCGACCCCTCGCAGTTCGATGTCGTCGTCTTCCCGAACCTGTATGGCGATATTGCAAGTGACCTGGCAGCGGGCCTTGTCGGCGGCTTGGGTATCGCCCCGGGTGCGAATATCGGCAAAGAATATGCCGTGTTCGAGGCGGTTCATGGCTCTGCTCCCAATATCGCGGGGCAGAACAAGGCGAACCCCACGGCGGAGATCCTCTCTGCCGCGATGATGCTCGACCATCTCGGCGAGCTCGAAGCTGCGGCCCGTATTCGTCGCGCGGTCACCGAAGTTTACGCCGCTGGCGAATGCCTGACGGGCGATATTCGTAATCTGACGGGCTCCGATAAGCCTGCGGCGAGCTGCACCGAGTTCACCGATGCGCTGGTCGCGGCTCTCGCTAAGTAGATCGCATTCGCCATCTTCTCGATGGTAAAAGGACGGTAACGGAAATGCTCGGTCTCGCGAGGGACTGGGCATTTTCGTGTATAGTGGGGGAAAATTACCTTATCAAGGAGGGATACGTTTGAAGCAATCATCGGGACTTGACGCTTTGCTCGAGGCGCTTAAGCAATCCGGCATGAACACCGATTCGTTCGGCTCGCCTTTCGGCGGCGGCTCCGATGCGGATGACTCGGCCAAGGCTGCCGACGCAGGGTCTTCTCGCGGTTCGGGTGGGCCAAAGGCGCCGCATGTCGAGATGCCGCACATCATCGAGAACATGAAATCGTGGAGCAAGAAGGCGATTGTCGTTGCGATCATCGTACTCGTTGTCGTTATTCTTGCTGCCTATTGGTGGTTCCATCCGCCTATCAACATCCATAGCGTCGACACCTGGTTCTTCATCGCGGTGTTCATCTTGCTGCCGACGTTTTTGTTCTTCCGCGTGCGCTCCTCGAATTACAAGGAGGGGAAGGGCAAGCGCGCCGAGCGCAACGAGGGCAAGGCGAAGACGTTTAAGGTGCTCTCCTTCATCCCTGTCGCCGTCGCTTGCGTGGGCATTATCGGTGCGTTGATGTCGCTGTCGCTTTTCCCGGGCAACGCGGCGAAATACGCCACAGTGCTCAATACCGTCGACCATGATTTCGCCTCCGACATTCAGGAGGTGAACTACTCCGAGATCCCGGTGATCGACCGTGACTCCGCGATTCTTCTCGGTAATCGCGAGATGGGCTCGATTCCCGAGTACGTCAGCCAGTTCGAGATCTCGTCGCTTTACAGCCAGATCAACTACCAGGGCACGCCGGTTCGTGTGAGCCCGCTCGGGTATGCCGACCTGTTCAAGTGGTTCACCAATCGTGGCTCGGGCATTCCCGCATATGCGCTTGTCGACATGACGACGCAGGATGCGCAAATCGTGACGCTCGGCGACAACGCCATTTTCTATTCCCAGTCAGAGCCTCTTGCGCGCAACATCGACCGTTACGTGCAGCTGAAGTACCCCTTCTACATGTTTGACGAGAAGTCGTTCGAGATCGACGAGGATGGCCACCCGTGGTGGATCTGCCCCGTGCAGAAGCGTACGATCGGCCTGTTCGGAGGTACGACCATCGACCGCGTCGTCATGGTGAACGCGACGACGGGCGAGTGCACCGACATCTCGATCGATGAGGTGCCAGAATGGGTCGACCGCGCATATCCTGCAGAGCTTCTGATCGAGCAGTACAACTGGTCGGGCGCCTACAAGGACGGTTGGCTTAACAGCTGGCTCGGCCAGAAGAACGTGGTTCAGACCACTCCCGGTACCGACGGAAACGTTGGCTACAACTACATCGCGAAAGACGACGACGTGTGGGTCTACACCGGCGTCACTTCGGCGACGGCCGACAATTCCATCGTCGGGTTCGTGCTGGTGAATCAGCGCACGGCCGAGTCGCATTTCTATTCGGTTGCGGGCGCTACGGAAGAGTCGGCGATGCAATCCGCCGAGGGCCAGGTTCAGAATCTGCGTTACACGGCAACGTTCCCGCTGCTTATCAACGTGGCGAACCAACCGACGTACTTCATGGCGCTCAAGGACAGCGCGGGACTCGTGAAGAAGTTCGCGATGATCGACATCCAGCGCTACCAGAACGTGGCGGTTGGTGACACGGTCGCGGAGTGTCAGAAGTCCTACGAGGCCCTTCTCGCAACGAACGGCGTCGACACGGGCGACTCTGTGCCGTCGGACGTGAAGCAGGCCAAGGGTATCATCGCGACGATGGCGCAGGCGGTCATCGAGGGGAATTCTCACTACTATGTGACGCTTCAGGGCGATCCTTCAATCTACGATTTCCCCCTGCCGGGCATGCTCGAGATTGTTGCCTACTCGGCTGGCGATGAGATTTCCTTCACCTACATCGATGCTGGCACGACGGCATTTCCCGCTCAATCTATCGACAGTGTGAAGACGGCGGGGCCTGAGCAGAAAAACGTTGACACTACGGTGTAGATGCGTATCATATAAGAGCTGCATAAAAGCAGTGATAGATGAAATTGTTCCGCTGCCCAAGACAGCAGGCACCGAAAGGTTTAATCGCATGAAAATGCGGCCCGCCGAGGTGGTTATCTAAGCGTTGAGCTTTGACGACCCCTGCTGTCCTGTGACGGTGGGGGTCGTTTTCGTTTCTTCGAACGCGGCTCCACCCCAAGGGGCGGAACTCGAGTTTGAGGAAAAGGAGGTGTACAAATGCCCAACGCAAAGAATCAAGAAATGCTCGCCAACGTCAAGGCGGACCTCGAGGCTACTTCTGCGGTGTGGGTCGTGGATTACTGCGGCCTTACGGTGAAGCAGATCCAGGAGCTTCGCCGCAGCGTGCGCGAGGCTGGCGCTGTCATGAAGGTTTACAAGAACACCCTCATGCACATCGCTCTGGCTGACGCCGAGCTGCCGACGCTCGACGACATGCTCCAGGGTCCGAGCGCGTTCGTGTTCTGCGGTGACGACGTGGCTGCTGCTGCTAAGGCTGTCAAGGAGTTCGCCAAGAGCAACGACGTTCTCGAGATCAAGGGCGGCATCATGGACGGCGCTGCCGTTTCTGCTGCCGAGGTGGAAGCTATCGCTTCTCTGCCTTCCCGCGAAGAGCTCTACGCTCACATCGCTGCTGCTATCAACGGTGTGGCTCAGGGTCTCGCGACCGCCATCGCTGGCGTGCCGCGCGGTCTGGCTCAGGTCACCAAGGCTGTGGCCGACCAGAAGGAAGCTGCCTAGCATCAGCTCATGCGGCCTGAGAGACGCCGCGTAACGAAAACTATTCGGCCGGGAAGACCCTGGCCCCTTTGAAAGGAAACTAACATGGCTGTTACTCGCGAAGAGATTATTGAGGCTCTGAAGGAGATGTCCCTGCTCGAGGCTTCCGAGCTCGTGAAGGACATCGAGGAGACCTTTGGCGTGTCCGCTGCTGCTCCTGTTGCCGTTGCTGCTGCTCCGGCTGCTGGCGCTGCTGCTGCTGAGGAGAAGACCGAGTTCGACGTCGTCCTCGAGGGCTTCGGCGACAACAAGATCGCTGTCATCAAGGTTGTCCGCGAGATCACCGGTCTCGGCCTCAAGGAAGCCAAGGAAGTTGTCGAGAACGCTCCTAAGGCTATCCAGGAAGGCGTTGCCAAGGACAAGGCTGAGGAAATCAAGGCCAAGCTCGAAGAGGCTGGCGCTGCTGTCACCCTCAAGTAACTCGACTCTTTTTAGATTCGCAGTGAGAAAGACCCTCCTTCGGGAGGGTCTTTTTTTGCACAGAAAATGGTGCGGTGCAGCGGGTTGAAATCGACTAGCCGCGAGCGTGCCGCTCGACATGGGACTGGCTTGGCTCTGCTGCTGTGTCGTTCAGGCAAACTTGTATTCACCGCATCATCGATAGTTGAGCGTCGACCCTCGGGGAGGGCAATCCCTCCCCGAGGGGGCTAAAGACGCTCTACTCCATGATGCCAAGCTGGAAGGCGCGCATGAGCACCATCGCCGCGCGCTCGCGTTTGACGGGCTCGCCAGGGCGCAGGTACTTGCCATCAGGTTCGTCGTATCCCGTGACAAGGCCCCTTCCGTGCGCCCACGCGAGGGCTCGGAACGACCACTCGCTTGCTTCATCTCCATCGACGAAAGCTGACAGGTCGCCTTCTGCTGCGGGGTCGTTTATGGAGGCATAGGTGCGCGCGATGATGGTCATCATCTGCTCGAAGGAGACGGGTTTGTCGGCGGCGAAGTCGAACGTGCCATCTGGCTGCTCAAAGCCGGTGATGATGCCTTCCCTGACTGCCCAGTTAGCGGCTGCGGTGTAGTACATTCCGCTGGCCGATCCCTCAATTCCCGTCGTGTCCACGGCTGTCGTGGGGTCGTACGTTGCATATTCGTCGGGACAGGCGTTGCGCCACAGGATTGTCGCAAATTGTGCGCGGGTGAGCGTGTCGCCTATGCCGAAAAGACCCGCTTGTGGACCGTCGGTGTAGCCAGTGATGAGGCCCTTGCTCGCGATGAAGGTCACCGCGTCACCGTACCATTCGCTGTAATCCACATCGGGGAATATAGGCACGTCGGGGGGATCGGGCGTGGGAGGAGTTACGGGTCCTGAATTCACGACGGTCAGGGTCAGGTTGAGCCGTTCGCTGTAGTTGTCGAACGACATGCCATCCTTATATGCGGCAATACGATACTTCGCACTGCTGTTCACGGGAATCGGCCCGGTGTAGAGCTTTCGTGAGCCCTCCGGCTTGCACGGGCAGGTATCGTCGGTGGTGTAGTAGATGCTTGCGCCTTCCGTCGGCGTTGACAGAATAAGCATCGAGCCCATCGGCACCGTAGCGCTGTTCTCCTTCGGGGACGTGGGACCGAACGTGAAGGATGCTATTTCGGCGGTTGGCCTTGTGGGCTGACCCTCCTCCGAGGTTGTACGGACGTCGAGCGTCTTGGAGAGCGGCGTGCCGTCGGCGGAGATGGCCAGTTGCGTAAGGCCAGGCAAATCTCCGGTTAAGAGGAAAGTCGCCTTACCCTCTGCGTCGGTTGTCAAGTGAATCTCGCGCGATCCGGTCTGGGCTCCCGAGAGCGTTGCGATGCTGTCGGAACCGATGGTGACGGTGACGCCCTGCATCTCGACGGGGGAGCCATCGACATATGCCACGTTCACGACGACGTTGGCAGTCTCGCCGCTTTGCACGGATATCGCGTTCTCGTAGTTGGCGAACAACTTCGCAGGGTGCTTTGCGACGGTCAGATCCTGCGTCCATCCGGATTGCCCGCCGAGCATCTGACCGTTGTAGCTTTCTGCGCCCTGCAGGGTAAGCGTTATCGTCGCCCCCTCCTCGAGCGGCTCGCTCAAATAGATGGTCAGCATGTTTGCGAGCTCAACACCCTCAGGGGATGTCTCTACGCCCGACCAGGTGGTATCGTGGACCGCATCGCCCAAACCGTCGATACTCACCTTTGAGCTCGTCTTCATATACTGACTGAACTCAAGCTCCACTCGATCGGGGTAGGCTCGGACGGCGCTCGCTTCCGGCGCCGCAGTCGATACAAGAGGAATCTCGAGCCCTGTTCTGATGGGTAGGACTCTGAGCCATTCGGTCTGGGCGGCCGTATAGCCGTCCTTCGTGACGCGGACTTGGTAGTAGCCGGTGGGGACGTTCCATTGGAAGCAGCCGTCGGCGCGGGTCACCTGCGGGCTTACCTGCTCGTAATCGGCTGCGTTCCAAGGGGCGGCGCCCGTGCCCTGGGCATCGTCGGCGTGGTAGATAGTGGCCGTTGCGCCCTCGACGGTATTCGAGGTCACGCCCTCGTAGACGATTCCCGAAGGGTCGATGATGATCTTCGATCCGTAGAAGCGATCCCAGTCGATGAGGCTGCGAAGCCTTGCGATCTCTTCCTTCTCATCCTGAATCTTCTTCTTCGTGCTCTTGCAGACGCTTTCGCGGTAGGCCTTTGCCTCGAGGTACTCGTTCTTTGCTGCGTCCATCCAGGGCGCTCGGTATAGATGCACGCTCGTGGACGTGACGTCCAGCGCGACGAATCCCTTGTTCATCACGCCTGCAACCTTGCCGGTTCCTGCGGAGTAGCTGCTGATGGAGCAGGCGCTGGCAGCGGCATTGAGGAAGGAGGACCAGAGGTTCGTCTTGATATCGAACCAGTTGTGGTCGTCTTCCGCCTTCACGTAATCGCGGTACTTTTCGGCCGCGTCCCGCTCGGCGAAGAGCGCGTTGAGGCAGCGGGTGCAGTCGCTGTCGCAGGGGTTGACCTGCTTGTAGTAGAGAATCCACGAGTTGATCTGCTCGATATCGGACTCGATGTCGCCAAGCTCGCTCATAGAAGAGCACCAGGAGTCCGTCGTGCGATTCATTCCCACGATATTTCCCGCGAGGGCGATCGCGGATATGCTGCCCTGAATCTGCTGCGAGATGCTCGCCGCGGAGGCGGTCGTTTGCGCCTCGATCCGGGCGAGGTTCAGGTTGGAATACGTGTTGATCTTGTTGATGATGGGGTTCCAGTTGACGATATGCCTGCTCAGGAACAGCTGGTTCGGAAGAACCTTGCCGACCAGCTTGCTTGCTGCCCATTCGCCTGCCGGTTGCGAGATTTTGTCCAATCCTGCCCCTATGACATTTAAGCCTGCACCCCAAAGAGCATCGACTACTGCACCGTCGTGGTGCTCATGGTTGGCGTCGAAGTCGGCGGTATAGCTCGACACACGGGTATTGTCGCCTGGCTTGCCCTCAAGGGAAATCCCTCTGGTTCCTGGGCTCGCGCTCACGCCTTCGGGGGCGGTTTCCGTCACGCGTGTGGAGAATCCCGTAAAGATGCCGGGGGTCTTCCCGCCCGTGCCGTTCCTCTGAGAATCGGTTACGAACATCTCCCCGGTGAAACGACCCTGCGTCGACGAGAAGATGAGGTCGCCCTTGGTCGTGTCGCTATCGGATACGGTCAAGGACCCATTCAGGTGATTTTCGAGGTTATCGTCCATGAAGGTGTAGGGAGACCCCGACTCGCTCGGCTTGCCGACGCCGAGCTTCTCGCTCATGTTGTCGATTGCGCGGGAGAACGTCCGCTGCGTTTCCCTGGCGATCGCTGCGTCTTGGGTCATTGCTTGATCAAACTGGATGAGGTCGGCTTTAAGCGCTTCCTCGGTTGTCCCTAAAGCCTGCGCCCAGGCTGCGATGTCCTCATCGGAAGGTAGTGAGGGCGTCTCAAGGCTCACGAATTCTCCTGTGTAGAAGCGTTTTTCGATATTGGGGATCCAGTCATCTTCCGTCGGCTCGAACAGGCGGCCGGTGATGTCTTGGAAATTGGGCCGCAAGGCCTCGATATCCGCGATGGCCGCCTGCACCTCGGCGCTGTTCGCGTCGTCGCGCGATTTCAGGGTATCGACAATCGCGCCGAGCATGGTGTCGGTCTGTTCGGCTATCGCCTCGGCTTCGCTGTTGCCGCCGTTTTTCATGTACTCTTCCTGGATCGCTGTCAGGTACGCCTGGCGCTCGCTTGCCTCCTGCTCGGCGCGCTCCTTGATGCGCTTCTGGTAATCCTCGTCGTCGAGGTCGTCGAGGTTCGCTTTGTAGGAGAGGGAGAAGCTGCTGAAATGGTAGCTTTCAGGGATGAAAACGCCTGCCTGCTCTAGCTCTGAGGTCGCGGCGATGCTGGATCCCGAATAGGTGTCGAGGAAGTTAAGGTAGGCTTCATCGACGTATTCGCCAACAAAGCGTATCTCATCGCCCGAGCTTGATTTTAGGTTGAGCGGGACGAGCACGGTGTTCCCGTCTGCGCACTCAACGTACATCATGAGCATCTTTTCTGCGTTGATGTCCTGTCCGTTGGTCTTCACCGTGACATCGAACGTCCAGTATGCACACTGGCTCGAAAGGAGCTGGTGCCGGACTGTCAGGTATTCGTCGTTTTCCTTTCCTTCGGTGATTCGATTCTGGGTTTCCCCCTTGTTCGTGATCTTGAAGGACCATATTTGCGCTGCGGGGCGGTAGGCGCAGTTCGTGTAGTTGGTCGATTCTCCTGCTGCTATCTCGATCCTCACGTTGTCGCCGTGCAAAAGGCCCTTCGCTGTGTCCTCGGGGATATCGAACGAGATGTTCGCGCGGCCAAGGGAATTGGTGGTTCCCATTCCGACGCTCTGTCCGCCGATGAAGAGCTCGACGTCGGAATAGGGCGCGGCATATGCGGTGGCGACGTTTCCTGCCAGGGCCACGCAATCGCCTTGTACTTGGACGTAGGTTCCCAATGCCTGGAAGAAGAGATTGCCGATGTGGGTTGTGCGCCCGTTGTTGGATAGGGAAACGGGAATGGAGTAGGATCTCTCCTTTTCCGGGGTAAGGGCGATATAGAGTGTATCGGACGTTACCTCCTGCGGGATATCGATGTAGAGGCATTCCTGTTGGCTGTCGACATATGCCTGACCGCCGTCTTTGAAGGCGGCGCTGGCGGAAGCGGAAGAGTAGTCCGAGGAGGAGATATCGAGCGAGATGCGAGCGCCTGCCCACTCTTCTATCTCGAAGTTGACCTCGACGATCGTTTCTAAACCGACGACGATCGCGCTCGTGGGCACCTTCGTGCTTGCTGATTTAACGCCCATCTTCGCGAGCGCGTACTGCATATCGAAGTCGGGGACATCGAGCTCGACATGCGTCGTTTCATCGTCGTTGACCTCGACAGTCGTTTGCGCATAAGGGACTCCAAGCCCGTCGATCGAGCGAAGCTTCGGCGCACTGAACTCTGTGTCGGTTGGTTTGAAGGCGACAATCGTGTAGGTGCCTTGCTTTAATTTCCCAGTTTGCGCGATCCAGCTTGGGTCGGTTTGGCTGTTTTGCCAGCTGACCGAGGAGTAGTCGTCGAAGACGCAACGAGAATTCTCGTCGATGCCATCGAAGACCATGACGTGACTTCGACCGATAAACGATGCGTTGGTGGTGATGGCGACGTCTCCCCACGAGGGGAGGGTTGCCTTGAAGCCTCCCAACTCCGCATCGTATTCGGCGACCGTGGACGAGAGTTTAAGCGAGTCGTCGGGCACGATTTCCAAGGAGAGCTGGTCGAGGATTCCCGTTTCGCTGGCAAGGGCTTCGGATAGGACGAGCCTGCCGCCTTGAATCTCATAGTCTCCGTTTTCTCCGCAGGTCAGATTAACGCCGTTGCGCTTTAGGGTATATGAGAGCTTCGATTGGTCCGTGATGGCGGCGAGCGTGTCGTTGCCGTATTCGTCCTTCTGGCCCGTCTTCTGCGTGATGCTCAGGGCGAAGGAGCGAGTTGCGGGAACTTCCTTAAAGCTGTCGGCGGAAATCGTGCCGAGGTTCCAGGCGCCTTGCATAAGCGATGCCGATCTGCCGAACGTCGCTTCGTAATACCCGGGGATGCGAATGGACACAACGGCTTCGACTGCCTGAAGAGCGCTATTGCATAAGAACGTGCCGTCGTCGTTTAACGTGATAGGGGTGGTTTCCCCTTGCTCGAGCGTGATCGCGACATCCTGCGCGCTTACGCCGGCAGGAAGCTCGATTGCTCCCTCGATGGCGACCTTGTCGATCCAAACGTAGTGGTAGATATTGCCGCTGTGGCTTTGCGAGAGCCGGTAAGGATCTGATTCGGTGCCGTCCGACTTGTATTTATAGGCGTAGATGGTCGTCCCCTCGTCGAAGGGGCAGCCGGGGGTCTCGCCGTCTGAAGATTTGTCACCGAAGCGGATGTCGGAATTGTCAAGCCTCACGTTGAGGGCCCCGCAATACGAAAATGCCCCGCCGTCAAGATATTTGAGCGACGACGGGAGTGCGATCATCTCTTGCCCGGCCAAGGTGTCACAGCTCTGAAACGCTCCATACTTAATCTCCTCGATGCCGTTTCCTTGCGCGTCGGTTTCGAAGGTGAGGGACGAGAGGCGGGGGAACGTGCCGTCCTGCTTGAAGCTGCTCTCGCCGAGCGACTTCACGAAGCTGGGGATCGTGAGGGACTCGATTTGGTTGCACTCAAACGCCCCATAGCTCATGTACACGTCATAGCTGCCGTCGAAAACAGCGCTCAGATCGAGCGAGGTGAGGCCAGCATCGCCTTCTGCGAAGACCACATCTTGTTCGGTGCCGTCAACGGTGTTGGAGTAACCGTGCTCCACGCGTCCGTAGACTTCTGCTGGGTGAGGGGGATCCGGCGCGCTCCATCCGCACTCGAAGCTCCATCCTGGCTGGTCCCAATAGCCGTTATCCTGGATGAGCGAGCCTGCCCACTTCTTGATTCCCTCGCAGCCGGTGGACGTTTTCCACAGGGTGGCGTTTAGGCCGGGGTAGGACGTCTCGTCGTACTTATCGTAGTTCGGGTAATTGGCGACAGGCTGCGCGTTTGCCTCTGCTTTGAAAGGGTTCGGGCCGATTTCGGTATCCCCCTTTGGGACGATGGGATCGGCCTCTTCCGGGGTTACGCCCGCTTCGGATGCGACACCTTCCCCAGCTGCTTGGGCGGAGCCATCGGCGGATGCGTTGCCTTCGCCGGTTGCCGAAGCTCCCTCCTCGCCCTCGTTTTGGCTGGCTAGGCTGATTTGGCTGTCGTATCCGAATGAGTTTTCGGGAATGGCGACCTTGCCAAGGGGGGGAGGGCTCGCTTGGCGCTGCTTCTTGCTGGGCGTTCTCCGGTTCGCCGCTTCCCGCTTGGACGTCGTCGGCAAACCCTATGCCGGGCCACATGCTCGCGACGAGCAAAAGGGAGAGCGCCGAGGCTCCGATTTTGACAAGGGGCCGGGAGTGTCTTCTTCTCTTCTGCGGCATGATTGCTCCTCTCCGAGAACGTTCGCGCGTGGTCCTGCTCATACATAATCAAGTTTGCCTTGACAGGTATCGGGCGGGAAGGTTCGTCTATGCGAACCAGGCGTTCTTGCAAACCTCTGAGCTGGCGGTATTCAGAAATGGGAAAATGACGGGAATCGAGTGCGGCTCGACTCGGTGTTCTCATAGACTTGTAGGAAGCTAATGAGTCTCTTCGCCGATCGAGGCGCCAGTTGCGGATAGCGTCCCCGTCCTTCCTCGATATTCGCTCGCCATTGGTATAATGGGGAAGCAGTTTTCAACTATCGCCTCGCGCACAGGAGCTCATGACCGCCAGCCTCAAAACACATGCTTGGGAATTGATGGCGCTTGCCCTGTTCTACTTCGTCTTTCTCGGTGGCGAGTATTTCTTCGATGCGACGCTCGCCGGCTTCATGTCCCCGGCCGATGTCGTTTTGAACCAGGGCATGATACTCGGCGCGAGCGCTGTGGGCTTTTGCTGTTTCGAGCCTTTTTCCCGAACGCCGCGAAGGGTGCGTTTGGGTTGCTCGATTGCGTCTATGGTTGTGGGATTTGGCGGCATCGCTGTCCTATTCGCTCAGCCTAGCCTGCTGTTGATGCAGGCCATCGGTGTGACTTGCTTCTTTTTGCTGGGAGTCTTGGGAGGAGCTGTCCATTGGGTGGCGTCTCGCAAGATTGCGGGGTTCGATCATGCCGCGCTGCTGGTTGGGATTGCCTACGCCGCAGGAATCACCATACAGTTTGTCGCCAACGCGGCGTTCTTGGATCGCCTTGCGGCATCGATCGCCCTCGCCGTCGGCGCGGCTGCGCTCCTTGTGGTTTGCCGCCGATGCTTTGCGAGCGGACGCTGCGACGGTGCGACCCGGGTCTCAGGTGGGCCGATGCCAAGCGAGCGGGATGTGCGTGACAAGCTGAGCGGGAAAAACGTTTCGAATGCGTTAGGCGCGCGAGCGACTTGCCCAAGCGCTTCCCTTCGGGGCGCCCTCTGGCTTTCGGTAATCGTGGCGCTTGTCTCGCTCATGTTCGTAACGCTCGACAACATCGTTACGCTCGCGGACGCCGGTGGGGATCTTGACGTGGGAAGCTGGCCAAGGCTTCTCCTTGCGGTAAGCGCCATCGCGGCTGGTGCGCTATTCGATATACGGCAGCGCCGCTATATGAATTTCATCATGTTCTGCGTGCTTCTGCTCTCGACCATCGCCATCTTGGCGGCCGAAACGAGCGGCGGCCTGTTCTGGGGACTTGTCCTGTTCTACCTCGCTTCCGGCTTCTTCGTCACCTATTTCACGGCGAGTTTCATGCTTATGGCGCCGAAAACGCGGCGGCCTGCCCTGTGGGCGGGAATGGGCCGCGCGATCAACAACGCTTGCGCTTTCGTGATAGTCGCGCCTTCCCTCGCCCTTATCCAGACGGGGAGCCTCATCCTCATGATCGCGGTCTGCATAGTTTTGTTCGTGGCGATTATCGTTGTGTTTTTCGCGTCGGGGGCATTTCGCTTGGACGCGGTGCTTGAAGTGGAGGCGCGTTCTGCGGTCGACCTGGCGGCGTTCGTGGAGGAATACGGCTTGACGCCGCGCGAGGCTGAGGTGCTTGTTCTTGTCACCGCCGACGAGCGGGCTCTCAAGGAAATCGCATCCGAGATGGATATCTCACTCCGCATGCTGCAAAAGCACCTGACTTCCATCTACAAGAAGACCGATACGCAAACACGAGCCGGCCTGACGAAGAAGTTCCTGACATAGCTTTTGCTCGCAGTTGTCTTCGGTATTGAAAAAGGGGCGGCGAGGAGAGCCTGACCTGACGGCTGCCGTTTCCCCTTGATGCCCTGCCCCTTGCGCCTTTCTTCGAGGCTTCTCCTTCGATTGCATCGGGGAGATGGCGGTGATGCGCTTTCTGTTGCGCCTCTCTCGGTTACGCCCTGGTAACGGGCGTGCGGCTTTGTCATGCCGATGTCCTATAGTGGGACCGACCGAGAAAGGAGCAACCGATGCAGCGAGGGTATTTCAAGACGGCATGGAGCGACATCACGCAGTCGCCTCATTGGGTGACGCGCATTCTCCTTTTGGCGCTTTTATCCTTCATCCCCGTGTTCGGTTGGATCGTGATTGCGGGCTATCTGTGGGGATGGGCGCGCGATATGGCGTGGGGTGTGCACGCTCCGCTTCCCGAAAGAATCTTCGAAAACGCCGATGGGACGCTGTATTCGCGAGGTTTCTTTGCGGCAGTGATCGCTGTGGTGTGCGCTGTGGCGATGAGCGTGCTCCAGAGCGTGGGTGGCCTGATTTCGTCGGGAAGTTTCGCTGGTTCGGCGTTCGTCTGGGGAGATGTCCACTCGATTTACCAGACGGTTGCGCCCCTCGGCTTGGTGTCGGGGCTTTTGTCGTTGTTCTCGTTTGCCGTGCTGTGCGCGGTTTCGTTCATCGTCACCCTGTTCAAGTGGGTCGGCACGATGCGGATGTCGATTTACGGACGCCTCTCTGCGGGCTTCCAGGTTTCGCGAATTTGGGCGATGATGCGCCACGATTTCAAGGGAATCCTTCGCATACTCGGCATGTGGCTGATCGTCTCGTTCGTCGTGGGCATCGCCATTGCCCTTGCGATCTCCGTCGTGATCTTCGCCGGCATCCTCTGCGTGTCGTTTTTCGCGAACATGGGGGCTTCTGCGAACGACGCCTCGTTCTTGCTCATCGTGGCGGCAGCGATGATTTTGATACTGGTCGCTTTGGCGATCGCTCTGCTCGCAGCGTTTCTCGGCGTGTTGGCCTGCGCCCTCGCCATACGTGCAGTGGGGCACTGGACTTGCCAGTTCGATGTTGCGAACTGGCGCGGACAGGACGACCCGATGCCGTTTGAGCTCAAGGGCGCTCAGACTAAGGGATAACTTTGCAGGCGCGGGATGCCCCCGAGGGTACCCGCGCCTGGCTGCGCTGCTGAACTGCTTTGGCTCCTAAAGGTTCTTCACGCTCATGCAGCGCATCGCGTTTAGGATGGCGATGATGGCGACGCCCACGTCGGCGAACACGGCGAGCCACATGTTGGCGATGCCGAGCGCAGCCAAGATGAGCACGATGAGCTTCACTCCCAGTGCGAAGATGATGTTCTGCCAGGCGATGCTCATCGTCTTACGCGCGATGCGAATCGCACGTGCGATGTTGGAGGGCTTGTCGTCCATGAGCACGATGTCGGCGGCCTCGATGGCGGCATCCGATCCCATCGCCCCCATGGCGATGCCGATATCGGCGCGCGTGAGCACCGGCGCGTCGTTGATGCCGTCGCCCACGAACGCGAGCGTGCCCTTGCTCGATGTGCCGCTGATGAGCCGCTCGACTTCCTCGACCTTGTTCTGCGGGAGAAGCGAGGCGCGGTATTCGTCGATTCCGAGCTTCTCGGCGACGGCACGCGCAACGTCTTCGCGGTCGCCGGTGAGCATGACGGTATGCTTCACTCCGGCCGCCTTCAAGCTTGCGATGGCCTCCGCGGCGTCGTCCTTCACGACGTCGGCGATGACGATGTGGCCGATGTAGGAACCGTCGAGCGAGACGTGCAGGATAGTTCCCGTAAGCTCGCACTCGTGCCAGGCGATGTTGTCTGCCATCATGAGCTTCTCGTTACCGACGGCGATGATGTGCTCGTCGACCTGGGCGCGAACGCCATGCCCGCTTTCTTCCTTGACGTCTTTGATGCGCGCACGGTCGATTTCGCCCGTGTAGGCGGCCTTCACCGACAGTGCAATGGGATGGTCGGAGTACGTCTCGGCATATGCGGCGAAGGAAAGGACGAGATCGGGATTGACGTCCGCCTCCGCATGGACGGCGACGACGTTGAACGTGCCGTTGGTGAGCGTGCCCGTCTTGTCGAAGACGACGGTCTCGGCCTTGGCGAGGGTCTCGAGGTAGTTAGACCCCTTCACAAGAATGCCGCACTTCGAGGCGCCGCCGATGCCGCCGAAAAACGACAGCGGCACGGAGATGACGAGCGCGCAGGGGCAGCTCACGACAAGGAAGGTGAGCCCGCGCAAGATCCAATCCGACCAGGCGCCCGCGCCGAGAAGCGGTGGGACCACGGCGAGAATCAACGCCACGATGACGACAATCGGCGTGTAATAGCGGGCGAATCGCGTGATGAAGTTCTCGGTGCGCGCCTTCTTCTCCGAGGCGTTTTCGACAAGCTCAAGGATGCGGCTGACCGTCGATTCGCCGAAGGGCTTCGTCGTGCGGATGGTGAGCACACCGGTCAAATTCACGCAGCCGGAGAATACCTCGGCGCCCTCCTCGACGACGCGCGGGACGGCCTCGCCGGTGAGTGCCGCGGTGTCGAGCTGGGACGCGCCTTTCACGATGACGCCATCGATGGGGATGCGCTCGCCCGCCTTCACGACGATCTCGTCGCCGACTTCCACCTCGTCAGGGTCGACCTCGATAAGCTCGCCGTCCTGCATGATGTTCGCGTAGTCGGGCGCGATGTCCATCATATCGGCGATGGACTTGCGGCTTTTGCCGACGGCGTAGCTTTGGAATAGCTCACCCACCTGGTAGAACAGCATGACCGCGGCACCTTCGGCCATGTGCGGCCTCGTTTCAGGGAAAAACACCATGGCGAACGCGCCGACGGTTGCGATGGTCATGAGGAGGTTCTCGTCGAAGACCTGGCCGTGGCCGATGTTCTTGACGGCTTTGACGACGACGTCGTAGCCGGCGATGAGGTAGGGGATGAGGAAGAGCGCGAACTCGAGGTAGACGGCGTTCGTCTCGCTGCCGAGCCACGCGTCAAGCGGGAGGAACTCCGTTGCCGCGAAGACGATGAAGAAGATGATGAGCGCGACAATGATGCGGTTGCGCCACTTGATCTGCTTTTTGTTCATGGGTGATGGGCCTCTCGGTGTGGAGCTGCTTTGAAAGCGAGCGGGTCTGCTGCTTGGCTGCGCGAGCTAGCGGACGATGTTGCAGTCGGGTTCGAACTTGTGGATGGTTTTCTGCGCCTCGTCGAGAATCTCGTCGAAACGGGCATCGTCAGCTACGAGCGTCATCTTCTGCATCATGAAGTTGACGGTGCACTTCTCGACGCCGGGCATCTTGCTGATGGCGTCCTGCATCTTGGCGGCGCAATTGGCACAATCGAGGTCTTCGAGCTTGAACGACTTACGCATGGGGGAGTCCTTTCCTTGGGGTTTATGTGAGCCGAAATTCGGTCGGTTCCTTATTATTCGCAGATGTGCGTCATGCCCTGGGCGAGCATGGTGTAGACGTGGTTGTCGGAAAGCGAGTAGATGACGTTTTTGCCGTCGCGCTGGAATTTCACGAGGCGGGCCTGCTTCAGCGTGCGCAGCTGATGAGACACAGCGCTTTGCGTGGCGCCGACGATTTCGGCGATGTCTGCGACGCAGCGGTTGTGCCCCATGAGCGCATAGAGGATCTTAATGCGCGTGGTGTCGGCGAACACCTTGAACAGATCGGCCAGGTCGTAGAGGAGCTCTTCGTCGGGCATCTCGTCGAACAGGCAGGATGTCTCCTCGCGATTGCAACCGCAGGGGCAGGCTGCTTCGGACGGGGAGGGCTCGTTTGCGCGGCTCGGGTCCACGGAGTTCGCGCTGGGCGCATCTGCTGCGCTCACGATAGACTCCGCTTCTTGCACGATGTGGCTGGGGCTTTCCGTCATGATGGATCCTTTCGCAACTTCTGTTTGCTCATTCATGTAAACATATGAGCAACTGTTCATAAGTATAGAAATGCCAATCGCGCTGTCAAGGGGAGTGCGGTAAAACCCATGTGCTTTTTTGAGAGGGCAATACGGACGTTTGAGGGCAAAGCGAACGGCGGGGGACGGTTTCTGGCAAGTTGGGGCTTTTGCGGTCACGGGGCCAAAAGAGCGTTCGGTTCCCCGAGAGGTTTTCTGTCGTCGCGGTTTAGGGCTTTGCAGCTCGCCAGGCGGTGGGCGAGAGCCCCGTCTCCTGTTTGAAGGCTTGGGCGAAGGCGGCTTGCTGCGGATAACCAAGGCGCTCGGCGATTTGCCCTACGGGAAGCGAGCTGCTGGCGAGTAGGTCGCATGCCCGCTCAGTGCGTCGCCTGCGTACATAGGCTCCTATGGATTCGCCCGTTTCGGCTTTGAAGGCGGCGCAGAGCTTTGACCGACTCGTGTACAGGCGATCGGCGAGCTCGTCGACGCCCATACGCTTGCCTGCGTCAAGAGCGCGTTCTACGGTTGCGGCCACCTCTTCGGCGAGATCGGTGCTTGCCCGCGTGCCAGCTGCCTGTCGAGCCTGTTCGCAGGCCGCGTGTGAGCAGGCGAGTTCGGCGACCATCGTCTCCACAATGCCTTGCATATATACCTGTCCGCCCACCGCGCGGGCGCGCTCCTCGCTGAGCCGACGAAGCGTACGGCAGATGGCAGATGCCGCTTCCTCGTGCCACGGCTCGGCGAACGCTTCGAAGAGCCGTGCGAACTCAGTGGGATAGCGACTCTCTAGCTCGTTGAAAAACCCAGGCAAGAAGAGCACGGAACGCGAGTGATAGAGCTGTCCTGCGAAGAGTGGACTCTGCTCTTCGCCGCAATTGTCCTGAATAAAGCTGCACATCGCGCTGTTCGGCCATGGGCCGCGCAGCGGTTTGAGGTTCGCGGGCGTGATGCCTGCGTCGGGCATGCATGCGAGCGTCGACCCGCTGATTTCGCTTACGCATGCATAGGGCTCGGGGGTGTATTCCGTAAGGTGCATGTCATGCGTGGGGGTGATGAAGTGCTCCATCACAAGGCAGGTGGGGGAGATGGGCATGATCCATGCTCGGCCGTTCGCTCGGTCGTTCGCCACTTCACCCGTGAAGGTGGGTCCCTTGCTTCTCAGCTCAAGGCCGAACTGCTCGAACTGCGGTGCGTAAAGCTCAGTTATATCGGTAGGCGACCGTGACATTTGCGAAAGTGTCCCTTTCCTTTACGAAATCGTCCAACTCTGCCCCCATGATGAACCGAGGTTAACATCTGAATGATAAGTTTATTACAGTTAACTATCAAGCCATTAGAAAGGATTTGCATGGCTAAGAAGAAGGAGAAGAAAAAGGAAGGTGGGGGCATCGGCGAGCTGCTTGCGTACGCCGGCGATCGCAGGTACCTCACGTATTTGGGGATGGGGCTCTCGGCAGTGTCGCAGCTTTTGAGCTTCGGTCCCTACGTGTGCATCTGGTTCGTGGCCCGAGACCTCATCGCCGTGGCCCCCAACTGGAGCGAGGCTGCGGGCATCGCAACTTACGGGTGGTGGGCAGTGGGCTTTGCCCTGGCGAGCATTGTGATCTACTTCGCCGGCCTTATGTGCACGCACCTGGCGGCGTTCCGCTGCGCGTCCAACATCCGCAAGGCCACAAGTGAGCACCTGCTCAAGCTGCCGCTCGGCTACTTCGACGCGCACGCCACCGGCGAGCTGCGCCGCATCGTGGACGGCTGCGCCGCCTCGACCGAGACCCTGCTCGCGCACATGCTCCCCGACATTTCGGGTGCCATAGCCATGGTCTCTGGCCTGCTCGTGCTTCTCGTTGCCTTCGACTGGCGCTTGGGCGCGGCCTGTCTCATCTCGGTTGTCATATCAATTGGCGCCATGGCGACCATGATGAGCGGCAGGGGCGGCGAGTTCATGAAAGCCTATATGGGCGCGCTCGTGCGTATGAACAAGACCGGCACTGAGTACGTGCGCGGCATCCCTGTGGTCAAGGTGTTCCAGCAGACGGTCCACTCGTTCAAGGCGTTCCACGACGCCATCGTCGACTACGCGCATATGGCGCAGGACTACGCCGGCACGTTCTGTCGGGCGCCGCAGGTCGCGAACCTCACGGCCTTGAACGGCATTGTTGCGTTTTTCTTACCCGTGGCGCTGCTGCTTGCCCCCGGGGAGGCGGATTTCGCCCGGTTCGTGGCCAACTTCGCGTTCTACTCGATCTTCTCGGCTGTAGTGCCCACCGCGATGACCAAGCTCATGTTCGTGGGCGAGGCCTCGCAGATGAGCGCCGACTCGTTGGCTCGCATCAGGGGCATCATGGAGGCCAAGCCTCTCGCCGTTTCGACTGCGCTCAAGCACCCGGCGGGAAACAGCGTGCGCTTCGACGATGTGAGCTTCACGTACGAGGGGGCAGAAGGCCCCGCTGTCGATCGCGTGAGCTTCGACGTCCCCGCTGGCAGCACGCTCGCACTCGTCGGCCCCTCGGGCGGCGGCAAGTCAACGTGCGCCTCGCTCATCCCGCGCTTTTGGGATGCGACCTCGGGCCGTGTGCTCGTGGGAGGCGTCGACGTGCGCGACATCGACCCACACGAGCTTATGGACCACGTCGCCTTCGTGTTCCAGACAAACAAGCTCTTCCGCCAGACGCTTGCCGACAACGTGCGCGCCGCGCGGCCCGACGCCACGGATGCGGAGGTGCGCGCGGCGCTCGCCGCCGCCCAGTGCGACGACATCGTGGCGAAGCTGCCGCAGGGCATCGATACCATGCTCGGCGCCGGCGGGGCATATCTTTCCGGCGGAGAGATCCAACGCGTGGCGCTTGCCCGCGCGATTCTCAAAGATGCTCCCATCGTCGTGCTCGACGAGGCGACTGCCTTCGCCGACCCCGAGAACGAGGCGCTCATCCAGCGAGCCTTCGCGCGTCTGGCCTGCGGCCGCACGGTCATCATGATCGCTCACAGGCTCTCGACCGTCGTGAACGCTGACAAGATCGTGGTCCTCGACCAGGGCCGCGTCGCCGAGAGCGGGACGCACGAGGCGCTTCTTGCCAAGGGCGGTCTTTACGCAAGGATGTGGGCAGACTACGAGCGGGCTGCCAACTGGAAAATATCCGCTGCGGCTGCCGATGCGGCTGCGGACGCCGTCGCTTGGAAGGGAGGCGAGGCTTAAATGTTCGCTTCGTTCAAAAAGAAGTACTTCTTGTCCGACAAAGGCATCGCCGGGGTTAAGCGCGGGATTTTTTGGACCACGATCGTCAATTTGGTCACCATGGCCGGCATGGGCTTTCTGTTCCTGACCATGACGGGCTTTATCGGCCATTTGACAGTGGGCGCGGACCTGCCCGCTGCTGTGCCCATCGTGGTCGGCCTCGTGGTTTTTCTCGTGCTGCTCTTCGCTTCCAACTGGCAGCAGTACTGCTACACCTATTGCATTTTCTACGAGGAGTGCGGCAACCAGCGCATCGGTATCGCCGAGCGCCTGCGCAAGCTGCCCCTTTCGTTCTTCGGCCGCCGCGACTTGGCCGATCTCACCGAGACCATCATGGGCGACGTCCAGACCATGGAGCATGCCTACAGCCACGTTTTGGGCGAGCTTTGGGGCGCCGTTATCGCAAGTGCCGTGGTGTTCGCGGCGTCGCTTTTCTTTTGCTGGCAGCTTGCCATCGCGGCGTTTTGGAGCGTGCCTGCGGCGTTTGCCGTGCTGTATCTCACGCGCGGTCCCATGACGCCGGTCTTCGATCGGGTTCGCGCCGAGAAGGTCAAGGTCACCGAGGCAGTCCAGGAGACCCTCGAGTGCGTCCGCGAGATCCGCGCCACCAATCAGGAGGCGCACTATCTCGAGGGTCTGGGCGCTGTGATCGATCGCGAGGAACGCGAGACGACCAGAGGAGAGCTCGCCAATGGGCTTTTGGTCAACTCGGCCTTCGCCATCCTGCGCCTGGGAATCGCCACCACGCTGGCCACGGGCGCCGCGATGGTCGTCTCCGGTCAAGTCGATTTTTTGACGATGTTCGCCTTCTTGCTTGTAGTGAGCCGCATCTACGCGCCGTTCGACCAAGCCCTTATGCTCGTCTCCGAGCTGTTCGCCGCCGAGTCGTCGGCCAAGCGCATGCGCTCCATCATGGAGGAGCCCGTGGCGCAGGGCGGCGAGAAGTTCGAGCCTGAGGGCCACGACGTGGTGTTCGACCACGTAGCGTTCGGCTACGGCGCGGGCGAAGACGGGCGCGTCGGCGAGAAGGTCTTGACTGACGTGAGCTTCACCGCGAAGGAGGGCGAGGTCACCGCACTCGTTGGCCCGTCCGGCTCGGGCAAGTCGACGGTGAGTCGCCTGGCGGCGCGCTTCTGGGACGCCACCTCTGGCAAGGTCACCGTGGGCGGTGTGGACGTCGCAAGCGTGGATCCCGAGGTGCTGCTGCGCGATTACGCGATCGTCTTCCAGGACGTGCTGCTCTTCGACGACACGGTGATGGGCAACATCCGCCTCGGCCGTCGCGATGCCACCGACGAGGAGGTCCTGGCCGCCGCACGCGCCGCGAACTGCGACGGGTTCGTGAGCCTCATGCCGCAGGGCTACGACACCATGATCGGCGAGAACGGCTCTAAGCTCTCTGGCGGCGAGCGCCAGCGCATCTCCATCGCCCGAGCCCTGCTTAAAGACGCGCCCATCGTCCTTTTGGACGAGGCCACGGCGAGCCTGGATGTGGAGAACGAGACCGCGGTGCAGGGGGCGCTCTCCCGCCTGCTCGCGGGCAAGACCGTCATCGTGATCGCGCACCGCATGCGCACGGTCGAGAACGCCGACAAGATCGTAGTCCTGAAGGACGGCGTGGTCGTCGAGCAGGGCGCGCCTGCCGAGCTCAAGGCGGCGGGCGGGGAGTTCGCCCGCATGGTGGAGCTGCAGAAGGAGGCGGCGGCCTGGCGGTTGTAGGGTCACCCCCCCCGAAAACGATTCGCTCGCGAGGGGGCGCCTCCTCTGAGAGACGCCCCTTGCGAGCGAGTTTCTCCTACTCCTGCACCTTTAAGGCCTCGGCGAGGCTGACGCGCTTGATGGAGCGCGTGTGCAGAAGCGCCACGACGAGGTAGGTCGCGAACCCGATGCCCACGCATGCGGCCATGGACCACCACGGTACGTAGATCTCGATGTTGCCGTTGTAGGCGAGCAGCATTGCGCGGAAGATCGCGGTGAGCGAACCGATGATCACCGGCAGGCTTAGCAGGAGCGAGGCGACGACACACAGCGTGATCGATCGGATGTAGAGATGCGAGATTTCGCCGTCGCGGTAGCCGAAGACCTTCATGTAGCTGATCGAGCGGGCGCTGCGGTCGATCACGGCCTTGGTCAGCAGGTACATGAACAGCAGGAAGATGAATACGGCGAGCCCGACCATCAGGCCGATCAGGCTGCTCATCATGTCGATGAACTGGTCGCCGACGGCGCGCATGTCGTCGGGCGTGGTGTCGGCGGAGAAGTAGCGCGAGTCGAGGTCGAGCTCCTCGTCGCTCACGTAGCCATTGAAGTAGGAGGCGTCGTTGCCGAAGAGCTCGTTGAAGTCATCAATGCTCATGTAGACGTTCATGTCCGACTTCGTGCCCCACGCGAAGTCGTCGCCTGCGTACTCGAGGGAGTAGTCCTTCTCCTCGTACTTATCATCGAGCTCGACCTTTTGCCCTTCTTTCCAGCCGAACTTATCGAGAAGCCCGCGGCCGAAGATGACGCGGTTGCCGCCGACGTCGAGGTCTTTCCAGTAGCGCGAGTCGGGCGAGATACCGTAGATGGACACCGTCTCGGTGCCGTTTCCCTCGCCGCGGTCGTATTGCAGCTGGTAGACGGCGTATTTTTCAGTCTGGGCAACCTTATCCGCGCCGTTGTCGACCGTGTTCACGGGGTGGATGTCGTCGTTATCGGCATCGATTGCGGAGGCATCGTCGATGAGATCGATCGCTTCGTCGCGATCGCAGCCGAGAGCGTTTGCGAGCTCGTCGAGGCGTGCAGAGAGTGCGTCCTTTCTGTCCTGCACCTTCTCAAGTGCGTCGGTTGCGGCCTGCATGTTCGCGGCGCTGGGCGATGCTGCAAGCGCATCGGCAGCCGATTGCGCCGCGTCTGCCGCGACCTCGAGCTCGTCTTTGGCGTCCTCGGCAGCGGAAAGAAGCGCGCCGTCGACGGACTGCAGGCGGTCGAGAGCAGCCCATTGCTCGCGCTCCTCGGCACTGCCCTCGAGCTCGAGCGGGGCTTTGAGCGTGTACTGGTGCTCGGCTACAAGGCTCGTCTCGAGGTTGTCGGCATAGTGCGTCATCGTGGGGAGAATCGCGAGGCCGAAGAGCAACAGCAGCGAGGCGAAGGCGACGCCTACGAAAAGTGTGGCGAAGTTTCCGAGGTTGCGCAGGAAGATACGCAGGCGGAAGCGCGCAACGAAGCCCATGCGCTCAGGCAATCGCAGCCCGCGCTTGGTCCCGGACTTGCCGCTGGTCTCGTGGCGCAAAAACTGCAGGGGCGTCTTGCCCATCTTGCGGAGAAGCCCTACGAGTGTGATGAGGATGAGCGCAGCTGTGGGCACCACGGCGCATTTGAAGAAGATTCCCCAGCTCCAGTGCACGTGGAAGGGCGGCAGGCTGTAGGAGCCGTAGTAGAGGCTGCGCATGGGCTCGGTGAAGAACGCCACGCCGAGCGCACATCCCAGGCCCGCCGCGAGGATTCCCACGATAGCGGGTAGCGCAAGGTAGTGAAGGATTATCTCGCGTTTGCGGTAGCCGCTGGCAAGGAGCGTGCCGATGATGGCGCTCTCCTCCTCGATGGTGGCGTTGGTGAGCACGACGAAGACGAAGGCCATGATCACGATGATGATGTCGAGTAGCGTCGTCCACATGGCGGAGTCGCCGTCCACGTCGTTTCGGGCATAGCCGATGCCCTGGTTGGAGTCGGCATCGATAAGATCATCCACGCGCGCGTCGGCGTCCGTTAAGGCCTCGACCATGTCCTCCTCGGCATCGGTGCGGTCGGCGACGGAGAGGTTTCGGTCGTTGAAGACGAACGAGTAGGTGTAGGTGGGCGCGCCGCCTGCGTCTTCGAGAGCGGCAAAGCCGGCGTCGGTGACCTCGGCCACGCCATAAGTGATGGTATTTACCGTGAAATCGGAGTTGTTGGGAAAGAGGGCTTGGCTATCGGGTTGGGTCATGATTCCGCAGATGGTGTAGGTGCGGTCGCAGAGCTCGATTGTGTCGCCCACGGCGAGTCCGTTGTTCTTGGCAAAGACGCGGTCGATGGCGACTTCGTCGTCTTCTTGGGGCTCGGTACCTTCGCAGTAGGACGCGATATCGACTTCGGTGCGGTGCACGTAAGTGCGTAGCGTGCGCTTGGTGCCGTCGCCGCCAACGGGCTTCTTTATGTCGGCGTCTATGGAGAAGTTCTTGTAGAAGGTGGCGCCACCGACGTCTTCCGTGGCGCCTTCGGCCGCGTCGATCTGGGCGTCGGTCGCCTCGAACGCCGTCACTATGCGGCCGTCTTCGATGGTGTACTCGTTACGCATTTCGTCGATGATGCTGCCGATGGAGTGGGCGGCAAGCAAGAAGCCCGACGTGAGGGCAATTGCGCCGCACATGAGCAGGAAGATTCCCAAGTATTTGCCGATGTTGTTCTTGAGCTCGCGAGGGAGCCGTCTGGCCAAGGGGGTCATTGCGCGCCTACCAATCGAGCTCGGAGGCGGGCACGGGCGAGTTGTTGACCTCGTCTTCGGCCAAGCGTCCGTCGCGCAGACGCAGCACGCGGTCGGCCATGCGGGCGATGGCGGCGTTGTGCGTTACGATTACGAGAGTGCAGCCGTACTTCCGATTCACATGCTCCATAAGCTCGAGCACTTCTTTGGAGGTCTTGTAGTCGAGGGCGCCCGTGGGCTCGTCGCACAGGATAAGGCCAGGGTTCTTCACGAGCGCGCGGCCGATGGCGCAGCGCTGCTGCTGACCGCCGGAGACCTGGCGCGGGAACTTGTTGCGGTGCTCCCAGAGGCCAAGCGAGCGCAGCAGTTCCTCCATGGGAAGGGGATTGCTCGAGAGGTGTGCCGTGACCTCGATGTTCTCCTTGATGGTGAGATCGGGCACAAGGTTGTAGAACTGGAACACGAAGCCGAGCTCGCGCCGGCGGTACTCGCCGAGGTCTTTGCTTGGGAGGGCGGTGAGCTCGATCCCGCCAACCGAGATCGAGCCGCCGTCGGCGCCCTCGAGGCCGCCGATGAGGTTTAGGAAGGTGGATTTTCCCGAGCCCGAGGGGCCGAGCATGACGCAGATCTCGCCGCGGTTCACGGTGGTGGTTATGCCGTCGAGCACCTGCACGCGGGCTTCCCCGTCGCCGTAGTGCTTGGCAAGACCCTCGACAACGAGGTAGGGGGTATTTGATTTGGCCATGGTCTTTCTTTCTCGAAAAAGGGCGCACGTGGCCCTTTAAGGTTGCATTCAGCTAACTTATAGCGTAAAAGTTAGCCATATGCAACGCGCTTTGCCAAGTTCCCGTCATTTTTCGAGGGACCTATCGGGCTCTTCTTTTGCATTTGCTATACCGCAGCTGGGCGAAGGGGAGTGCCGAATACCCTTCTCTCGTGCGTGAATTCGTTTCGTTCAGGTAAAATAACGTGAATTGGAGGGCTTCAGCCTGCGCAACGCTTTTGCTTGCGCTCTTGATTGGAAAAGGGAACAGTATGGCATCAATGAAAACCGGATCGCGCTCGTCGTGGTCGGGCAAATGGGCGTTCATCTTGGCCGCTGCCGCCTCGGCGGTCGGCCTGGGAAACATGTGGCGTTTCCCGTATTTGGCGGCGAAGTACGGCGGCGGCACGTTCCTTATCACCTACCTGGTGCTGGTGTTCACGTTCGGCGTGTCGCTTTTGCTGCTTGAGACGGCGATCGGCCGCAAGACGGGCCTCTCGGCCATCGGCGCATTCCGCCATTTCGGGAAGAAGTTCATGTTCATCGGCGTGCTGGCGTCGGTCGTGCCCTTCATCATCGTGCCGTACTACTGCATTATCGGCGGCTGGGTGACGAAGTACGCCTTCGCCTATATCGCGGCTGGACCTGCGGCTATGGCGGATGGCGGCACGTTCTTCTCGAGCTTTATCACCGACGGCGTCGACAGCTCGATCTTCATGCTGATCTTCATGGCCGCGGCGTTCATCATCGTGGCGCGCGGTGTGAAGGGCGGCATCGAGAAGGCGAACCTCATCTTGATGCCTGCGCTTATCGTGATGGCCATCGCAATCGCCATCTTCACGTTGACGCTCCCCGGGGCGCTCGACGGCGCGGCATACTACCTGAAGCCCGATGTCTCGAAGTTCTCGCCTGAACTGGTCATCGGCGCGCTCGGGCAGATGTTCTACAGCTTGTCGCTCGCCATGGGCATCATGATCACCTACGGCAGCTACCTTGAGAAGAAGGCGTCCCTGACGCAGTCCGTCACGCGCATTGGCTTCTTCGACCTGGGCGTGTCGTTTCTCGCGGGCCTCATGATCGTGCCTGCCGCGTTTGTCGCGATGGGCTCGGGCGACGCTGTCGCTCAGAACTCCGGTCCCTCGCTCATGTTCATCATCTTGCCCGAAGTGTTCGCGGACATGGGGCAAGTGGCGACCATCGTGGGATTCGTCTTCTTCCTCTTGGTGTTCTTCGCGGCGCTCACCAGCGCGATCTCGCTCACTGAGACCTGCGTCTCCATCATTCAGGACGGTGCGGGCTTCTCTCGCCGAAAGTCGCTGGTGATCACTGTGGTGTTCATCGTGGTGGCCGGGCTTATCATCAACTCGGGTTACAACGTGCTCTCGTTCATCCAGCCGTTGGGCGAAGGCTCCTCGCTGCTTGACTTCGCCGACTTTATCTCCAACTCGGTCATTATGCCGATTGTTGCGCTTCTGACCTGCGTATTCGTTGGCTGGATTATCAAGCCGAAGACGATTGTCGACGAGGTGCGCATCTCTGCGCCCTTCAAGGCCGCCAAAGCGTGGTCGGTCATGGTGAAGTACGTGGCGCCTGTGCTCGTGGTGGTTATCCTCGTGACTGCGCTCGCCCAGTCGCTCGGTATCATGAAGTTCTAACGGCGTTTGCAGAGGCGCTGGGCGCGTGCCGCGATGGCGGGGCGCGCGGCGAAAATGGCGCACCTTTTTGCGATGCCGCCGTCCGATCGTCGTTGTCCCGCTGCGTTTCCCCCGCATCGTCTACGCAGTTCGCTCGCGCCCTGTCGGCCTTATCGTCGGCGGGGCGCTTCTTTATGCCACGACGCCGCTCGCGAGGACGATGGTCGTCGTCGCGATGACGCCGAGGATGATGGTGATCGCGTTCGCGAGCCCCGCCAAGCCGAAATCGCCGTCCGACCAGAGCGTGAAGGTCGGCCCCATGGCGCTTGCCGGTGCCCACAGGAGCATCACGATGACGATGCGCGTGGTCGCGTCGAAGGGCAGGAACGAGAACGCGAGAGCGCTCGCCACGGCCGACACGACGACGCGAAGCCCGATAAGGCGCGCCACTTTCGCGAGCTTATTGCGGTCGACCTCGAAGCGGATCATGAGTCCCAGCATAAACATCGCGAGGAAGGAGTTCGCGTTTGCGATGGGTGCGGTGAACTGCACGATCGCGTCAGGGATGTGGATTCCCGCCACCGCGAGCACGATGAGGATGATGTAAGCATCGAAGGCAATCGACTTCGCAAGCCTCTTCGCGACGAACCTCACCGGATGCTCGACGGGCTCTTTGCCTGCGACGAGGCCGGTGAGTGCGTAGGAGCCGCCCGTCATCATGATGGCGTTGCCCGCATCGAACAGGCAGGTGGTCACCGCGAGTTGCGCGGGGAAGAGCGTCTGCACGAAGGGCAAGCAGAAGCACCCGATGTTGAAGCCGCAGCAGTTGAGCAGGTAGAACACGCGGTCGCGGCGCTCGGAGCGGCGGGTGAGCCCGAGCACGGCAAGGTAGGGGATAAGCGCGCAGGCAAGTCCGAGCGGCACGAGGATGAGCAGGTCATGGGTGAACTCCGCCGCGCCGAACGCGTGGACGATCGCGCAGGGCAGGGTGAAGGTGAATACGATCTTGCTCACGCACTGCTCGGGGCGCGGCCCAAGCGTTCGCGACCGTCCCGCAAGATGGCCGGCAACGATGATGGCGACGAACGCCGCCACCTTCAACATGACTTCTTCCATGCTTTTGAGTCACTGTCCTTCCAAAAGCAAGCAGGGGCGAACCGGTAAGAGGTTCGCCCCTGTCGTGGGGTGGTGCCTTATGCTTTGCGGGCGGGACACAACGCCCGCTTGACCTGCGCTTACAGGTGCGCCTGGATAAGGCGCGGGCGGAAGCCCTTTGCCTCGAGCGCCTCGACGATTTGCTGCTTGTGCGCGGTGCCGAACGCTTCGATGGTCACGCGCAGCTCCACGGCGGCGTTGCGGTTGGTCGTGACGAACTGGTTGTGGTCGAGTCGGACGACGTTGCCCTTGCTCTCGGCGATGACCTGGGCAACGTTGACGAGCTCGCCGGGGCGGTCGGGCAGGAGCACGCTGACCGTGAAGATGCGGTCGCGCTGGATTAGGCCGTGCTGCACGACTGACGACATGGTGATGACGTCCATGTTGCCGCCCGAGAGGATCGACACGACCTTCTTTCCCGTGAAATCGAGGTGGCGCAGCGCGGCGACGGTGAGAAGCCCCGAGTTCTCGACAATCATCTTGTGATTCTCCACCATGTCGAGGAACGCCACGATGAGCTCCTCGTCCTCGACTGTGATGATCCCGTCAAGGTTTTGCTGAAGATAGGGGAAGATCTTGTCGCCCGGCTCCTGCACGGCGGTGCCGTCGGCGATGGTGCTCACATGCGGAAGCTTCACGACATGCCCCGCCTCGAGCGACGCCTTCATGCATGCCGCCCCCGCAGGTTCCACGCCGATCACCTTGATGTGCGGGTTCAAGAGCTTGGCCAGGGTCGATACGCCCGTGGCAAGCCCGCCGCCTCCGATGGGGACCAGGATGTAGTCGACAAGCGGTAGCTCCTGCACGATTTCCATTGCAATGGTGCCTTGCCCAGTCGCGACGCCCAGGTCGTTGAAGGGATGCACGAAGGTGAGGCCGCGCTCCTCGGCCAGCTCGAGCGCGCGGGCGTAGGCCTCGTCGTACACGTCGCCTGCGAGCACGACCTCAGCGCCGAGCGCTTTGGTGCGCTCCACCTTGATATAGGGGGTCGTTGCGGGCATGACGATGGTGGCGGGCACGCCGTAGCGCTGTGCCGCGTAGGCCACTCCCTGCGCGTGGTTGCCGGCCGACGCGGTGATGAGACCGCGCTTGCGTTCGTCGTCTGAGAGCGTGCTGATCTTGTAGTATGCGCCACGCACCTTGTAGGCGCCGGTGCGCTGCATGTTCTCCGGCTTGAAGAAGACGCGGTTGCTCGCTATCTCGCTGAAGTGCGGGCTCTCGATGAGCTTGGTCTCCTGGGTGACCTCGCGAACTTTGTGGGCCGCCTGCTCGAAGGCGGGCAGGGTGAGCATTTCCTGAACTTCGTCCGACATCGTTTTTCCTTGCATTTCTCAATGGCTCATAAGCGTCCATCACTATAATCGTCACATGCGAGAAAACCACGCAATATTATTCGAATATGGCGAACTTTAGAAAGAAGGCACAATATGAAAACCATCTCCACCGCAAACGCGCCGGCGGCAATCGGTCCCTATGCCCAGGGCAACATCGCGGGCGGTCTTCTGTTCGCGAGCGGCCAGATTCCGCTTGACCCCGAGACGGGCGAGATCGTGGGCTCGACCATCGAGGAGCAGACTGCTCAGGTCATGAAGAACGTGGCTGCGATCCTCGAGGCGGCAGGTACCGATTTCGACCACGTGGTGAAGACGACGTGCTTCTTAAACGATATGAACGACTTTGCCGCTTTCAACGCCGAGTATGCGAAGTCCTTCGGCGAGGTGCGCCCCGCGCGCTCGGCCGTGGCGGTCGAGAAGCTTCCCAAGGGCGCGCTTGTGGAAGTCGAAGTGATCGCTGAGGTGAACTAGCCTCCTTGCGGAAGCGCTTCGGCGTATAATGGTGCTGCAGGGTTCGCGTGCGAGCATTGCGCGAACGGTCGTTTGAAAGGAGCACCTCATGCTGTATAGCAAGATTATGGTTCCCTACGATGGTTCCGAGCACGCGAAACATGCCCTCGAATATGCGAAGGGCCTCGCGGCGATTTCCGATGCGAAGATCGCAATCGTGCACGTGGTGCCTTCGGGCGTCATGGGCGTCGACCAGATCGGCACGGAGGGGTCCCTTGACGGTGTCCCGTTCGGCATGCTGAACTACGAGCAGTACGAGGGCGTGGTTCGGGCAGCGCTTGACCAGGCGAAAGAAAAGGTCACGGAGAACCTGGCGGGCCTTGTCGAGGATATCGCCGACATCGTGACCATCGATGTTGTTGCAGGAACTGCCCCCGCCGAGGCGCTTGCGCGCTACGCTGACAAGAACGGCTGCGACTTAATCGTCATGGGCCGACGCGGCCTGGGCGCCATTCGCGGCATGCTCGGAAGCGTGAGCTTCGGACTTCTGCGCTCGACGGATGTTCCCGTTCTGACGGTAAAATAGGTAAATAGGATTCTAACTTTCATGACTGCACTTGATTTCTCGACTCTCGCGGGTGAGGGAGCAACGATTCGCCTCGCCACCAAAGAGGACGTTCCCGCCATTTGCGACCTGCGCGTCGCCCAATCGCTCGAGTACTGGGGGGTGAACCCCGGCCAGTCGGAGCTTGCCCATTTCCGAAGCGAGACCGAGGCTCATCTCAGACGCACGCTCGGCGAACGCGTGATGTTCTTGTTCGTCGAGGAGGACGGCGAGATTGCGTCCATGTCCGGCGTCGAGGTGTTCGATCGCCTGCCGACTTTCGGCGGCGTGTCCGGCGTGCAGCGCACGGCGACGGTGGTCGCCTGCTACACGCGCCCCGAGTTCCGCGGTCACGGGCATATGGCTGCTATGTTGAGCGCGTGGCCGCTCGTTGCGATGCGCGCGGGGGTCGATGCGATCTATGTGGAAACGCGCAATGCGACGATGCGCCACGTTGCCGAGAAGACCGGCTACGAGCACGCCTCCGATCGCTTCAGGATGACAATCGAGGTGGAAGCCGACTAAAGATTGCCGACCGAGCACGGCTGACGTTTACGAACTGAACCTTCATGCGGCGATAGGGGTTGGGCCCCTATCGCCGCTGTGCGTTTCGGGGCTCTTGCGCGAGGGGCGGCAAATTCCCGACCCCTCCCGCTACCCGATGAGGGCGCTGTGGAAGAACAGGGTCGAGTTGAGAAGGTCGTCGAACGCGGCGAAGACAACCTTCTTCGTTTCGCGAAGCGACATTCCCTGGGCGCGGCACTGGCTGAACATGCCGAACAACCCGTTGCACACGAGCGCTGCCGTGAGCGGCGAGGGGTATTTCGGCTCGAGCGCGTTGCGGTGATTCTGCACGTAATTCTCCACGACACGCACCACGTGGTTGAAGCATGCCGAATGCAGGTAGGGGTTCTTCGTCGACGAGCAGTGGATGAAAATACCGTCCCTTTGCTCGAAAACGCTGAAGATGCAGGTCAGCAGGTTGCGATAGCTGTTGGTGGGAATCTTTCGCGGATTGTTCTCCGCCTGGAGCGCGCGATAGCGTTCCTCGGCTTTCGCCATATCGTCTTGGAACAGCTCGTCAGCAAGTGCGTACTTGTCGTCGTAGTAGGTGTAGAAGGTGATGCGGCTTACGTCGGCGGCGCGGCACAGCTCGGTGACGGTGATCTTCTCGAAGGGCATGGTCGCGAGCAGTTCGACGAGCGTGCGTTTGATGGTGCGCTTTGTCTTCACGACGCGTTTATCCATATCGACCTCACATTGCGCCATAACTGTATAAGTAACTGACATTCTGTCTGGCATTGTAGTTGTTACGGCAATTGGCTTGGCGTACCTTTAATGCGAAACAGACAAGCTACGGAAAACCGCCGAGCGTTGCCGGCATCGGGCGCGCACGGGCGGCAAGGGGGAACTATGGTGCGCAGGGTCGTCGTCGACTCTTCGGCGAATTTGTTCGTCGCAGGTACACAGGATATCGTGTCGGTGCCGATGAAGGTGCGCGTGGGGGAGCGGGAATTTCCTGACGACGCGAACCTCGACGTGGGGGAGCTCATCGAGGCGTTCTCGGACGAGGCGGCCGAATCGAGTACGTCGTGCCCGAACATCGCGGAATGGACGTCCGCGTTCGCGGGCGCGGACGAGATTGTCGCTCTTGCCCTCACGAGTAAGATTTCGGGCGGGTTCAACTCGGCGCAGGCCGCCGCGAAGCACTACCTGTTCGACCATCCCGAGGCGAAGGTGTTCGTGCTTGATTCCTTGACGACCGGCCCTGAGCTGGAACTTCTCGCACAGCGCGCCAATGAGCTCGCGCAAAGTGACAGGGACTTCGACGATTTGACTCATGAGCTGCGCCGTTACGCTTCGTGCACGCATCTCATGTTCTCGCTCGAGCGTATCGACAACTTTGTGCGCAACGGGCGCGTAAGCCCGCTCGTCGCAAAGGTCGCGGGCGTGCTCGGCGTGCGCATCGTCGGGCAGGCGAGCGAGGAAGGCGAGCTCGGCGTGCTCAACAAGGCGCGCGGCGAGAAGCGTGCGCTCAAGCAGCTTTTCGAGAACATGGAGACCGTGGGCTTCGTCGGCGGCCGCGTGCGCATCAGACACACCGAGAACCCGAAGATGGCCGAGGCGCTCGCGGCGAAGATTCGCGAAATCTGGCCTTCGTGCGACATCCGCATCGGTGCAAACCGCGGCCTGTGCTCCTATTACTGCGAGCCCGGCGGCGTTCTCGTAGGGTTTGAAGGGTAGCTCATCGCGATTGCGCGATGCCTGCAGCCCCGCTTGTCCTTCGTTGGAATATGGGACAAGCGGGGCTTTTCTGTCCAATAATGTCCACGATTCCCGTCATTCAGAATAAAACTAGCCGTGAATATAGCTGAATGACAACCTTTTTTCTTGACTATATATTCAAAAATGAATAACCTAAGTATCAGTACATCGAAAAGGGATAGGGCGATGCGTGCTTTGCTTGGGCTCTCCCAAGCCGAAGGTCCCTCGCAAATCGATGTGCTGCGGGCTTTCGCCTTCCGGCTAGGTCCGCTTCGACCACTTTACGGGAGGAACACATGAAGAAGCAGGTACGCTTGGTGCTGTCCGCTGTGCTCGCGCTCTCGCTCGTCGGGACGTTCGCGATGTTCGGATGCTCCAGCAGCAACACCACCACGGAGAAGAAAGACGATACCGTCAAGACCGAACAGGCCGAGCCGGTTGAGCTCCAGGTCTTCGCCGCAAACTCGCTCTCCAAGGCCATGGAAGACATCCAGAAGGCTTACATCGAGGACGGCCACGACAACGTCACCTTCAAGGACACCCAGTACAAGTCTTCCGGCGAGCTCAATGAGATGCTCGGTGCCGGCTCCTATGCTGACCTGCTCATCTCCGCTTCCAAGGGCTCCATGGACACCGCGGTTTCCAAGGGCTATGTGGATGGGTCCACGCGCGTCGACATGTTCAAGAACGATCTCGTGATGGTGTCTAAAGAAGGCGCCGAGATGAAGGACGTCACGCTGCGGGACATCGCTGATGGCAAGTACACCATCTGCGTCGGCGACGACTCCGTTCCGGCTGGTAACTACGCTGCCCAGTCTCTCTCCACCGTTGGCGTGTACGCGCCGGCTGGCGACGACGAGGGCAAGACCGGCAAGGACATCACCGGCAAGGGCGGCTCCTACAACACCGATATGGTGAAGGACGGCAAGGTCGTTCTGGACACCTCCGTCGGCAACGTCTGCAAGCATGCGCAGTCCGGCGACGTCGACATCGCGTTCGTGTACACCTCCGATGTGTATCGCTTCGGTGGCGTGCAGGTCGTCGGCACCGTTCCGGCCGATACCCACAAGAACATCGTGTACCCTGGTGCCATCACCAAGGACTGCACGAACGTTGAGGCGACCCAGGAATTTCTGGATTGGTGCCTGAACAGCGAGAAAGCTCAGAAGATTTGGCAGGACTGGGGCTTCGAGTTGGCGTAGTATAATCTTCGCTAAGAAGGTTCGTCTTGAAGTAGCAATCTGGGGATGGGCGACACGAATCGCTCATCCCCTTTCTTGTCCATGGGTGCAAGGAGAAGGGGTTCCATGCGCGCGAGAAAGATTATCGCAAGTCTTGTTCTGTCGGCCGCGCTTGCGGTTGGCGCGCTGCCGAGCGCGGCGTTTGCTGACGACGCGCTCGGCGATGTCGACAGCCCGCGGACGCCGACGACTGCGATGCCAGCGTCGGGCACGTCCGATTCGGTTTCGGATGAGTCTGCGTCGGGCGCCGAGACGACGACGGACGGCGTCGAAGTGTCGAGGGAGGGCTCGGCGGCCCTGAAGGACGGGGCAAGCTTTGCGATAGGCGATTTCTCACGTGCTCAGAAGGGCTCGAACCGTGCGATCGACGGCACGTATTACGGGTATTCTTACCTGATTGGCCAGGAAGAGGGTTCATTCGCGCAGGTGGTTGCAGCTGACAAGTACGTTGTTGCCTACGTTCCCGCTGCCGCGGCTGCGAAGCTCGGTCTCGACGTGCAGAGCACATCCGACCAGGCGCAGCTGAAAAGCTACTTCGTCGCGCTCGACGAGGGGCAGGCCATGGGGTCGGCCAAGCTCTCCGAGTACGACACGTGGTACTTCACAAGCGACACGACGTTCGACAAAGATGGCGTTCGCTTCACGTTTGACCAGGTCATCAATGGCAATGTCTACGCAAGCGTCATCGGCGTCGATGGATCTGACCTCACCGATTCGGAGAATTCCCTCTACATGAAGCCGTCGTTCGGGGATTTCGGCAAGCTCACCTCGTCCGACGCGGTGAGCATCGAGAAGGCTCCCGAAGGGCTTGCGGCGGTGGGCGAGTTCCTGTCGAACCTTGACTGGAGCCCTCTGTGGGTCTCGCTTCGCACCACGGGCATTGCCATCGTATTCATCGTCATCCTGGGTCTTTTGGCGGCGTATTTCTGCCTGAATCTGTCACCGCGTGCGAAGAGCATCTTCGACGCCATCTTCACCATCCCGATGGTGCTGCCGCCTACGGTGTGCGGCTTCATCCTGCTGTTCGTATGCGGCTCGAACACAGCGTTCGGGCAGTTCTGGATCGACATCGGTTTCCCGCTGATCTTCAGTCCCGTAGCCTGCGTCATCGCGGCTGTGGTCGTGGCGTTCCCGCTCATGTACCGCAATGCGCTCGGTGCGTTCGAGGGGCTCGACCGCAACATGCTCGACGCCGCCCGCACGCTTGGCTGGTCGAACGCGAAGATCTTCCGCAAGCTGATGCTGCCCCTGTCGTGGAGCTCGATTGCGGCGGGCATGGTGCTCGCCTTCGCCCGCGCGCTCGGCGAGTTCGGCGCGACGCTGTTCATGGCGGGCAACTACATCGGCATCACGCGAACCATCCCGATCGCCATCTATTTCGAATGGATGAACGGCAACGATTCCACCGCGTGGTTCTGGACGCTTGTCATCATCGTGTTCAGCCTGATCGTCATCGTGTTCATCAACCTGTGGTCCAACCACACCACGAAGTACCGCAAGAGGGAGCAGAAGTAGATGAGCCTTGAAGTAGACATTCGCAAGAAGTTCAAGGGCTTCGAGCTGCATAACGCGTTTTCTGCAGGCACGGAGACGCTCGGCCTTTTGGGCGCATCAGGTTGCGGCAAGAGCCTCACCATGCGATCAATCGCGGGAATCGAGCGGCCCGATTCGGGGAAGATCGTCGTGAACGGCACGGTATTTTTCGACAGGGCGCCGGGGAAGAAACCCAAGGTCGACCTGACGCCGCAGCAGCGCAAGACCGCGCTTCTCTTCCAGAATTACATGCTGTTTCCGAACCTGACCGTCGCGCAGAACGTTGCGGCGGGCATCGGTAAGGACGTGAGCGCGGCCGACCGCGATGCCGCCGTGACGTGTGAGCTCAAGCGCTTCGGGCTCGAGGGCTTCGACAAGCGCTATCCGGCGCAGCTCTCTGGCGGTCAGCAGCAGCGTGTCGCTCTGGCGCGCATGCTTGCGGCGCGTCCGGGGATCCTCATGCTCGATGAGCCGTTCTCTGCGCTTGACGCACACTTGAAGAGCGTGCTCGAGCAGAACCTCGTCAGCCTGTTCGACGCATTCGACGGCACTATCTTGTACGTGAGCCACGACATCGACGAGGCGCTTCGCTTCTGCGACCGCATCGCTGTGGTGGAGGATGGCCACGTCATGGAGATCGGCACGGGTGACGACTTGGTGAACAACCCGCAGAGCCAGGCGGGTATTAAGCTTTCGGGGTGCAAAAACGCGACGCGGGCGGAATACGTGGACGCCCATCACGTGCGCCTGCCGCGTTGGGGTATCACCGTGGAGACTTCCCGCGAGGTGTCCCGGGACGTCAAGTGTCTGGGTGTGCGCGCTTTCTATCTCGAGCAAGTCGACGGCCCTGGCGAGAACGTCTACCGCGCACGCGTCGATCGCGTGAGCGACTCGCGCTTCGAGCGCACGGCTCTTCTGGGTTTCGTGGACGCTTGCCGCGACGAGCGGGAAATCCTCGATCGCAATGAGGACGAGATGAAGTACCTGCACCAGCACATGTTCTGGCGCGTGGACAAGCTGCGGGCCGATGAGGCGAGCCTTCCCAGCGAGGGCGAGGAACTGTGGATCCGAATCCCGAAGGATCGCGTCTACCTCGTGTCGCGGTAGCGTTAGCTCGGGGGGTTGCGAGTCGCTTTCGGGCGCAGGGCGTGTCCCGCGCGCAGTTCCGCAGCGAAGCGAGGACTGTTTGAGCACGGGATATGCCCTGCGCCCGAAAGCGGGGGAGGGACGGCCTCGCCTTCCCGTGCTTCGTCTTCTACCCGATGACCATGACGAGAATCGGTATCGTGATGATCGACAGCACGGTTGTGACGAAAGTGCCCTGAGCCATGGTGCGCGAGTCTCCGCCGTATTGGTAGCACAGCATCGTGCCGTTCGTGGCGACCGGCATCGCGCACAGCACCACCATGATGTCGATGAGCATCGGGTCGACCGGCACGAGACGGAAGAGTGCCCACACGATGAGCGGCGAGACGATGAGGCGCGCGAGGGACGCGATCCACAGGCGCGGACCGCCGATGAGTTTGGAAACCGGCAGGTCGGCAAGCGACGAGCCGATGATCAGAAGCGCGCCCGGCGTGGTGAAGGAGCCGAGCGTTTCGGCGGCATCGCCGATGATGGGCACGCTGTGCACGTTTAAAAGCGTGAGGACGATAGCGATCGCGCAGGCGATGTTCGCCGGGGTGAGGAATGTCTTAAGCCCCATCTTCACCTTTGCGCCGCGGCCGGAGTCCTGCGCGATGAACCAGACGCCCATCGTGAACACGAGGAAGTTGAACGGCAGGTTGAAGATCGAGCCGTAGATGAGCGTCGAGGGCCCGAAGATGGCCGAGAGCACGGGGAACCCGATGAAGCCGACGTTGCCGAACGTGAGCATAAAGCGGAATACTCCCCTGTGCCCGTCGCGGACGCCGAGGAGCTTCGTGACGAGGAACGCGAGCGCGGTCATGATGGCGAAGCTTATGATCGACAGCCCCATGGTGATGAGAATCTCGGTCGATTCGGGAAGCGAATCGGCGGTGAGCACCGAGCCTAAGATCATTGCCGGCAGCGCCGTATTCAAGATGAGCTTTGACAGGCCTTTGTCGATGGCCTTATCCATGACATGGGCTTTCTTCGCGATATATCCAATCGATATATCGAAGAATAAGATGACCATCGTGCCGAGAATGCTGAGAAATTCGCCGTCCATACCAGTTGTGCCTCCGTGCAGGTGATGTGCTTCTAGAAAAAGTGCCGCACGATAATAACGCCGCTCGCGCCGCCACAAGAAAAATATGCAGACCTGTTCGGTGGATGGAGTAAGCTGTGTCGGCTTAGTGAAGATGGACGTTTTTGGGACGCCCTCGGAAGGGAAGTGGTGCTCGTGTCGATGAGGTTTTGGGTTCCGCTTGTGGGGATGACGCTTTCGACCTTCGTGTTCAACACGTCGGAGTTCATGCCCATCGGCCTGCTCACCGACATTGCCGCGGATTTCAATATGACCGAGTCGGCGGCGGGCATGCTCATCTCCGTGTACGCATGGGCGGTTATGATTTTGTCGCTGCCGCTTATGCTCTGCGTGACGAAGGTGCCGCCGAAGCGCCTGCTTCTCGGCGTGATCGTCCTGTTCGGCATTTGCCAGCTGCTCTCGGCGGCGTCGGTCAACTTCTGGATGCTTATGGCGGCGCGCATCGGAGTTGCCGCAGCTCATGCGGTGTTCTGGTCGATCATCACGCCGCTCGCGGTGCGTGTAGCCCCTTCCTCGAAAGCCTCGCTCGCGCTTTCCATGGTAGGCATGGGAACGTCGGTCGCCATGATTTTCGGCCTGCCGTGCGGGCGCATGCTCGGCCTCGCTATCGGGTGGCGTGCGACGTTTCTCACCGTGGGAATCGTGTCGTTTGCCATCGTCGTATGCCTCGCGTTCGTGTTCCCCAAGCTCGATGCGGGAAAGCCCTTCACGCTGGGAAAGCTGCCGAGCCTTCTGCGCACCCGCTCGCTTCTGAGCATGTATCTTGTCACCATCATCGTGATCACGGCGTACTTCACCGGCTACGGTTACATCGAGCCGTTCTTCCAGCAGGTTGCGGGCTTGCCGGACGATGCGATCACCTTCGCGCTTGTGCTTTTCGGCGCGGTGGGCCTGGTGGGGAGCTTGCTGTTCGCCCGCCTGGGGCACGTGACGCTTGCGATGTTCATCCGTTTCGCGTGCGCCGGCATCACGGCGGCGCTTTTGCTTATGGCGCCCGCGGCGACGGGCGGCGAGGTCGCGTCGTGCCTTGTGTGCGTGTTGTGGGGGCTTGCGGCGTCGCTGTTCAACGTGTCGTTCAACGCTGCTGTCATCAAGTGCGCGCCAGAGGGTGCGAGCTCGGTCGCCATGTCGATGTACTCGGGGCTTTACAACCTTGGCATCGGTACGGGAACATGGCTTGGCGGTGCGGTCACTTCGAACGTGGGGATCGGGCTCATCGGGTATGTGGGCGGCGTTCTTGCGCTGGTGGGGCTTGCCTACTGTTGCCTGCGCTTCGTGGGGCTCTTGCGCCAGGTTCGCCATCCGTCGATCGGGTAGCTTCGATTTGCGAGATTGCCCCTGGGCGCGGCGGCGTACCCCGTGCTCAAACAGTCCTCGCTGCGCTGCGGAACTGCGCGCGGGGCACGCCGCCACGCCCAGGGGGTATGCGGTTGGGGGTGGGCGCTCGGAATAATGTTGCTGCGTGACAAGAATTCTCGAATCGTCTTATATGGTAGCGCTCCGACCACAGTTGCGCGGTGCCTTGCCTTCTTGGAGTATACTAGGCAACTGTGAATGAACTTGTAGGAGGGGAATATGAAGGACGGCCATGGCCGCGTAATCGATTACCTGCGTATATCGTTGACGGACCGCTGTAATTTCCGCTGCGTGTACTGCATGCCCGAAGAGGGAGTGCAGCAGCTCTCCCATTTCGATATTCTGCGAATCGAAGAGGTCGAGCAGGCGGTTCGCATCGCGACGACGATCGGCATCAAAAGCGTGCGTCTGACGGGCGGTGAACCGACGGTGCGCAAGGGTCTCGTCGACCTGGTGCGCAACATCGCCGCGATGCCCGAAATCGAGAACGTCTCGATGACCACGAACGGCGTGCTCTTGCCGCGCATGGCGGCAGACCTGAAGGCGGCGGGGCTTTCGCGCGTGAACCTATCGCTCGACACGCTCGACGCCGAGAAGTTCCACAAGATCACGCGCTGCGGCTCACTCGACGACGCGCTTCGCGGCATCGATGCGGCGCTCGAGTCGGGATTCAACCCCGTGAAAATCAATGCGGTCGCACTCCGCTCGCTTGCGGACGGCTTTCTCGATTTCGCCAAGCTCTCGATCGACCGCCCGTTGCACGTGCGCTTCATCGAGCACATGCCCATCGGCGATGTCTCCGAGGTCGACGGTATCAGCTGGGGCAAGGACGGCGTCATCTCCTGCGAGGAAGTGTTCAACATCATCAACGAGGGCGCTCGCGCGCAAGGTTTGGGCGAGCTCGTTCCAGCGGGGGAGGACAAGCCGATTGGCTGGGGCCCCGCAGAGTACTATCATTTCCCCGGCGCCGCGGGCACGGTGGGCTTCATCAGCCCGCTCTCGCGCCACTTCTGCAGCAAGTGCAACCGCCTGCGCCTGACGGCCGACGGCAAGCTGCGCCCGTGCCTGTTCTCCGATGTGGAATACGATCTGCGCACCGCGCTGCGCGAGGGCACCGAGGAAGACCAGCGTGCCGTGTTCCTGCAGGCCCTTGGCGCGAAGCCCGACGAGCATCATGACAAGGTGGGCACCGAGCGCGGCATGAGCCAAATCGGCGGCTAGTTTTTCCGAAGGCTGTGCGGCACTTCGGCGCCGTACGGCTTTCGCCAGCTTGCCATATCGTTTAGAATCACGGGCGTAAGGGACGTTTTTCGAAAGGAAACCAGCTATATGAAGTCAATACCCTAAACGAAGTTTTCGAAGTTTAT
>OKRW01000439.1_pt1 | contig 41777 bp, 59 predicted proteins | sample 1601151 | NCBI WGS metagenome assembly OKRW01 (sample SAMEA3541471, study PRJEB24748) | human gut metagenome | biome: human gut; feature: human-associated habitat; material: faeces | place: China | collected 2012 | reverse complement strand
AACACGAACCAAACACTAACCAAACACGAACCAAACACGAACCAAACACTAACCAAACACGAACCAAACACGAACCAAACACGAAAAATACAGAACCTAATGATAATGATAATGATAATGATAATGATAATGATAATGATAATGTTAATGATTATAAAGACATCTGCTCGGAGCAAGCTTCCGAGCCGCCGATAATAACATTACCGTTGAACGATAAGAGCCAATATCCCATATATGACGGAGCAGTTCAAGAATGGGCGGAACTGTACCCTGCTGTCGACGTGATACAGCAGTTAAAAGCCATGAGGGGTTGGTTGAACGCCAATGAAAGCCGACGAAAAACACGAAAGGGTATTAATCGGTTTATAAACGGATGGTTGGCAAAAGAGCAGGATAAAGGGGGAAGGCGAAATGCAGTTTACAATACCGAATTTGAAGGTGTCTGCGGTGACACATTATAACTGCGAGGTCTGCAAGGATAAGGGCTTTGTACTTGAAACAATAAACGGTTATGAATATGCAAAGCCTTGCAAATGCAAAATTCAAGCCGATTTAAAGGCGGATTTAAGGCGTTCGGGACTTGATGATAAAATGCTTGAGCGAATGAGCTTTGACCGATATGAAGCAGTTGAGGACTTTCAGCAAAGGGCAAAAAGCACAGCGTATCAATTCAGCCAGCAGGCCGAAGTAAAAGGCTTTTACATCGGCGGTCAGGTTGGCTGCGGAAAAACGCACCTATGTACTGCAATATGCAATGAATTTTATAAGCAAGGCAAGCCTTTTAGATATGTCATATATGGTGAAATGATAAGAGAGCTTAAAGCATTGGTCAACGATGCGGAGGATTATAACAGGCTTATGAATAGGCTTTGTCAAGTAAAAATCCTTTACATTGACGATATGTTTAAAGGCGGAACATCTGAGGCAGATATAAAACACTTTTTCAGACTGATAAATTCACGTTATATTTCACAAAAAACCACAATTATATCGAGCGAGTTAATGCTTAACGAGGTTATGGCTATTGACGAAGCAATCGGCAGCCGGATAAAACAAATGTGCGGCAAGTTTGTTTTAAACATAGCTAAGGTCAGAGAGCGAAATTATAGGCTGAAAGTGGTTGTATGACAGCGGAACAGGAACAACTAATAAACGATAATCACATAAGAAAAATGATGGGAGTGACAGTATGAATAAATCGATTTTAATGGGCCGGCTAACAAAAGACCCGGAGGTCAGATACTCACGGGGCGCGGAACCTATGGCGATTGCAAGATATACACTTGCGGTAAATAGACGCTTTAAGCGACAGGGTGAAGCAGAGGCGGACTTTATACCTTGCGTTGCTTTCGGCAAACAAGGCGAATTTGCAGAAAAGTATTTAACAAAAGGGCAGATGATAGCCATTACAGGTCGTTTACAGGTCAGAAATTGGGAGGACAACAACGGCAATAAGCGAATAACAACCGAGGTAGTTGTTGAAGAACAGTACTTTGCGGAAAGCAAGAAAAGTAATGCGGAAAATGGCCGGAAACGTGAGAATGACGGCATCGGGGAAGGCTTTTATCCGATAGACGATGACGTTAAAGACGACGATCTGCCGTTCTGAGGTGATTGTATGAATATTTATTATGTTACTTGTGCCGGAGATTGGCTTAGTAAGTATTTAGTTAAAGCGAACAGTAAACGTGAAGCAATAAATTTAGTATTTGACAACTATTTTAAGCCGATAAATGCAATAAGAGCAAGGGAAAACAAAGAAGCAAAACAAAGATTAAATATGTTGTTTACTAAAAAGGATTTGATGTTTGAAGCTGTTGAAATAAATGCACTTATCAACACAAACAATAATGCTGTTTTATGCTTAGATGAGGAGGAAATGTAATGATAGTGGATAGAAGTGTATTAAACGGATTTCAGGTTGTTGCAGAGGGTTACAAGATTTTTAATTATGATTGGACGGCTAATTATGGTGATAACTATTGCTATGCAGATGTAGACGGAAATGTTGAGGGTGTTGTGCATAGACAAGAGGGGTTCCCGTCCAAGTGCCACAACGGCTTACATTTTTGTGAAAATCCGTTAGATTGCTTTGCTTACTACCCGTTTGTGCAGTGGAATAAATTTGCAAAGGTCAAGGGGTATGGAGCTATTTGGAAAGATGATAAAGATAGCAAAGTTGCTGTTGAAATACTGGAAATAGTAAAGGCTTTAAGCTTTGAAGAATTTGTGGAGGAAATTAAGAGTTATGCTACAAGCTACGGCATACGCAACGGCTCCGGCATAAGCTACGGCTACGGCATAAGCAACGGCTCCGGCATAAGCTACGGCTACGGCATAAGCACCGGCTTCGGCATACGCAACGGCTCCGGCATAAACTACGGCTACGGCATAAGCACCGGCTACGGCATAAGCACCGGCTTCGGCATAAGCGACGGCTACGGCATAAGCACCGGCTACGGCATAAGCAACGGCTCCGGCATAAGCTACGGCTACGGCATAAGCTACGGCTACGGCATAAACACCAGCTTCGGCATAAGCGATAGCTGCGGTATATATAATTGCTATTACATCAAAAAATGCGAAGGTCTTGCATATTCGATTATGTGCATTAACGAGACTGGCAAATATAAATTGTTTAACTTAAATATTGATAAGGAACGATTCGGCGAAGTTAAAGAGAAAATAAGAAAATGTGCAGACGGTTGGTATCCGAAATTTACAAATGCTTTTGATTACTATAAAAAAGAAAAGAAATGGGAATGCGTTCCTGCACCGAGAATTGAGGGTGTAGATGATAAAACAGCGTATAAAGATATGCCGGAGAAACTAATTGAGTATTTCAAGAGCCTGCCGGAATTTAATGCAGAAATATTTACAGAAATAACAGGAATAGATGTTGATTAACATTAAGATATTAAGTCTGTGCGAGGGGGGGTATTTGATATTGGGAGAATTTGACAAACTTAACAACGCAGATATAGATGGGCTTATAGATACTTGGAATAGGAGGATTATAACACTTAGGGTGATGATAGTTGTATTTGCAGCGTTTTTTGTATCAGTTTGTGTATATTTATACAGATTAAATAAATATACAGTACTTGTAAATACTTATATTGCAAAAGTTGACGAGTATACATATAAGCTCGATGAATTAAACGATTATATTACGGGAAGATTGTCAGACGATTTAACTGATAGTTCTTTAATGTTTGATTTTGTGTTTGAGGAGGATAATTATTATGTATGATGATATGTATAGAGTTATATATAAGGGGTATAGCGGCGGGTATACGCTTAGTGATGAAATGACATATGGAGCTGCATTTGAATTTAAAGCGGAGTGTTTATTAAGGGGTTATCCAAAAGGTGATGTTCATATTATACAGATTGTAGAGTAATTAAGGGGAGTTGTTAAATATTGAGTACAAGAGATTATAGTAGTGAACAGGAAAGATATATTGCAAAGATTACAGGCGGTAAACTTACGCCAAATTCTGGCGGTACAAAGTTTTCAGGGGGTGATATTTTAACAGAACATTTTTTGATTGAGGCTAAAACAACAACAAAAGAGACAAAATCAGTATCAATTAAAAAAGAATGGTTAGATAAGGCAAAAAAACAGGCGTTTGAACAAGGCAAAGAAGGTTCCTTTTTAGCTTTTAACTTTGAACCTAATGGGGAGAATTACTACGTTATGAATGAATATTGGTTTTTAAAAGCTTTGCCTAATTTATCACTTGATTGTATTTATAGAATTATTGGGGAGGCATTGCAATGAATGATTATTCGTTAGATGAACTTAATGTAATGTTAGATTTAATAAATATATTTGAACGTAGTATTTGTTGTTTGTTCCCGTCAAAAGAATGTAGTCACCCATATGAAAAAGCGGTACCCGAATTAAGAGATGTTGTAGAACGTCAAAATATTAAAGCAGTTAATGTTATTAATAATTCAAAGTTTTGCCCTAATTGTGGTATGATAATAGACACTGAAAGTGTGTCTGATATACACTATTGCCCTAATTGTGGGCAGCGTATAGATGTAACTAAAACAAGTGTTGACAAACTGTTTGGGGTTAAAAATATTAATACTGGTGAAGTTATATTTAATGCCCGAGGTGGGGCATATCACACCTATGATGCAGCTCTTAAAAAACGTGAACGGTTAGGTGAAGATGGTTATAAGGTAGTCACGTATAAATTATCCAATAATAATTGAGAGGACTGGTAAAAAAGATGAAAGAGGTTAAGCGTTATAAATGTGAACATTGCGACAGGGAGTTTGATACAGCAGAAGAGTGTACAGCTTGTGAAAATTCACACGTTATACCTGTGAAAATATTGAAATATGAATATAGTGGTCTTGCATCGCTCGGAGAACTGACTGAGATGGCTCTTGGCATAAAAGTACAATATCCAGGATCAGTTATAGTAAAGATGTCAGATGGTACTAAAAAAACATATTATAGGAGGGGTTGAAAATGACTAATTATGAGAAATACAAAGATGATATAATAAAGACTTTATTAAATAATTGTGAAAATTGTCAATTTAATGACGAATGCGGGTCTGATACTCTTCGAAAGTGGTTAGATTCCGAATATGTTGAACCTGAAAAAGAAGAAGTTGACTGGTCGAAAGTGCCGATTGATACACAGGTTATTGTGAGTGATGATAACGAAAATTGGTACAGGAGGCATTTTGCGTATTACAGAGGTGAACGTATCTGGGTTTTTAGAAGTGGTCTTACAAGCTGGACAATAAATGATTTGTCGGAAGTGAGTGGTTGGAAATATGGTAAATTATTGGAGGACAAATAAAATGAAAGAAAAAATCATAAAATTGATGAATGGCATACATTCCGTGAGGAAATAGAGAGATTGCCGTATTTTAAGGATATTTGTATTGAACCGATGGAGTGATAACAGATGTCGAAGCTGAAAGAAAAAACGGCGAACAGAGCAGTTTATTATAAAGGAGTAGAGTTATGACGGACATCGAAAAAGCGGAGTTAAAAGCAAAATTACAAATGATTTATGAGCACTACGGCAAGCATCAGTTTACAAAATGTTTAGAGGAGTTACAGGAACTTATAGAAGCAATTAATTTATACATAGTTTCTGGTTACTCGGAAGATCTCAAAGGCCACGTTATCGAGGAGATAGCCGACGTTTGGATTATGATTACACAAATCACAATGATGTTAAATGCGGAAAACGAAGTTGACGAGTATAAAAAATACAAGGTCGAAAGACAGTTAGGAAGGATGGCGTTGGAATGAAAAGAGCGGAGATATTAGACAGTGCAAAGGAGATTGTGACCAAAGACCGGGAGGAACAGTACGGAGCACCGGAAGATAATTTTGCCACAATAGCGGAATTTTGGACAACCTACGTAAAAACAAGATGCGTTAGCCCCGAAGCAGATGTTAATATAAGCCCTGCCGATGTTGGGGCTATGATGGTTTTGTTTAAAACGGCGAGAATAGCAAGCGAAAGCGAAAAAGCGGATAATTTTATAGATATTGCCGGATATGCGGCTTGTGCTGGCGAGTTGATGAGTAAAAAGAACGAGTAAATAACGGCTGCACACGAAGAAAACGAAGGGGGACTACTTAATGCCGGGAATAAGAACAGATGATATTGTATTTATAAGAGCATTAGCCGAAGAAAACTTAAATATGACAAGAGCGGCTAAAAGCATATCTTATAGTTATAACGCTGTTGCATGGCACAGAAAAAGGGTAAAGGAAAGCACCGGATTAGACCCATGTAATTTTTACGACATGGTTAAGCTGTTAAAAATGATTGATGGTAGGTGATGATATTGAAGAATGCAAATACTTATCTTAATCAGCTCCGGCTATTAGATGTGCAAATACAGCAGAAGGAAAAAGAACTCGTTAGGCTTAGAGAGGATGCGGAAAGCATAACGGCAAAAGTCGGCGAAAGAGTACAGGCATCAACAAGTGATAAATTGGCTGAGGATGTCGCAAATGTTGTAGACATAGAAACGGAAATCAGCAGAAAAAAAGCGGAATTGATAATTACAAGACACATTGTAATTGATAAAATACATGAGCTTAAAAATCCGATACTGGTTGAGATATTATATAAACGCCATGTCGAGTATAAGAGTTACAAAGAGATTGCCGCAGAGCTTAAATATAATGTGTCATATGTACGCCAACTACATTCAAAAGCATTAAATTTGTTATAAAAAATGCCCCGGGAAACCGGGGCTTATTTAATTTTCAGTTAAAATAATTATCAACCTTTGTTTTCCAATCTTCGGTTAATTCGTTGTAATGATTACGCATTACATTATAAGCCCAGTTTTCACCCTCAAAGCAAGCAAATTGTAAAGTATGGATTATTTTTTGTGATGCTATATATCCAGGAAGCAAGGCGGGCATCGAATCAAGATCGTTTTGTTTGCCTACAAATAATCTTGCTAAGTCAATATGACTGCGAATGTATCTCGGGTATGTCGATGGTATGTAATCAGGTACACCTGTTAAACTGCAAATGCCGTTCTTAGGAAGCGAATTAACATAGTATTCAGTCCATTTTTTGTTTATTGTATCGTCAATGTTTGGCGTTAAAAATATTATATTCGCTTTTTCTTCTTTCACATGCAGTTGTGACAATAAATTTTTTATATCAAAATTTAAAGTACCTTTTTGCAGGTAAATAAAAACTGCTTTTGCGAGCTTATCGTCAACATTGCTTATATAATTGGATAGCTGTTGCATATAGGTGTTGTGGTGTTGTTCGTATTTTGGGTAATTACCACATATATATAACATCTTATCATGTATTAGGTGTGGCGAAATGCCGCTTGTTCGGCTTTCTGATTCGATTGTACAAGGAATAGAACAACGCTCATTGTTGATAATCATTGCACCGATAAAATTTCCGTTATCGGATAATAATACACCGATGTGCGGAAGTATACGAGTGTGGGCAACAGGGATAATCTCTTCAAGGTTAAGCAAATCGTGTAAATCTAAAACTTTATCGAAATTCATTTTACTTATTCCTCCAAAAAATAGGGGGCGATATTGCCCCCCTTAAGGTTATTCTCCCCAGCCATCTAATGTACAAGCGTTTCCGCAACCATCTTCCCAGTTATCACTAATGGGGTCTTTGCCGCTATCTAATAGTTTAAAACAATATTGCATATTCTCAATATCCCCGGGATATACAGTGCCGAGGTATTCGGTCCTGTTGTACACTTCTAAGCAATGCAAGTCTTTATCCCAGTGTTTTTCGTATACTTCAATGCCGTTTTCAAATTGCCAATCTTTCATTTAATCGTCTCCTTTTTTATTGTTATTCCTTAATCTTAATATTATTTCTCCCAGCGTGCTTTGTCAATATTTTTAACATGTTCCGCTTTTGGGTATTGCTTACATAATTCGTTATATCTTGCTATCGCCTTGTTGCGTTCTGTTCCGGGATAGGTTTCTGCTAATTCTCAAACCTCGACATAATAAGTAATATAACAATACTGCGTGCTGTTAGGATTGTGTCTTTTGATTATGTAACCCCTGCCGAATCTGCCGTTATACTCTTCCTTAATTTTCTGGCCAACTCTGACGTAACCTCTTGATAATGATGTGTGATGTTCTTTGTAGTTTTTTATGTTTTTTCTTCCTTTCTTTTGATGTTTTCTCTTGTTTTCTCTTGTTTTCTCTTCTATGCTTTCTTTTTCTCTTGTTTTTTCAACTTTCCTTAACTTATGAGCCTATTATAATATATTGTACCCAATACATCAATAGGCAAAATAGCTAAAAATGTACCCTATATATTAGTAATGCTGTATATTGTACCCGATATAAAAGAAAGTTAAAATAAATTGAGGTGAATTATATGTATACGGAAGCAAGAAAAAGAGCAACAGCGAAATATATGAAAGAAAATCTCGACGATATTAAAATAAGAGTACCCAAGGGAGAGCGAGACAAGTACAAGATTCAGGCGGCGGCGGCAGGCATGAGCCTTAACGCTTACATTATTAAGTTAATGGACGATGACCGGGAGCGATTAACGAAGGCAATAGAGCTATTGCAGAGTATCAATAATTAATTAGGTAGGCGGCAGAGATGCCGCTTATTTTTTGCGGGTCTGCGTTATAATGTAGCAATAATTAAGACAGTATTAATATATAACGTCCAACGAATGCCGTAAATTCGGGCTTTTTCGGCGGCGTTGTATATCTTTTGTATATCTTTTTGCAGCTCGAGCGTTTAAGGTGTTATTTTGACAGCTTTTTATTTTTTTGAATGCCTGGCAAACAACGTAAAAAGACCTAACAAAATCTAACACAATAATAACACAATCTAACAACGTGATATGATACTATATTAATGTAATATATAGGCGTGTAAAATACATTTCCCTTTCTTTTTTATTCTTTGCCCGGACTGGTACCGGGCTTTTTTATTGGCAGGAGGTGAGAACGTGAGAGCGTCAGAGAAGAAGGCAATTAAAGAACGGTTGTTCTGTCAAGAGTATATAATTGACTATAACGGAACAAGGGCATACGGTGCTGCATATGGCGAGACAGACAAGGGCAGGTGCAACAGCAACGCCCGCAACCTGCTTAAACGTAAGGACATTCAAGATTATATAAAAGAATTGCAGACGGAGCGTAACAAGCGGCTACAGATAACGCAAGACGATGTATTGAGAGAGCTGGCGGCGGTCGGTTTTTCCAACATCTGTGATTATGCGGAGGTTGACGAGAACGGCAAGCTTAAGTATATACCCACATCAGAGATAGACCCGAGCAAGCAGGCGGCTATCATGTCAATTAGGCAAGATAAGTACGGCATGACTATAAGGCTGCACGATAAACTTAAGGCGTTGGAGACATATGCCAAAATAGCCGGTTGGTTTACTGATAAGCAGGAGATTACGACAACGGTTACATACGAGCAGTTCTTAAGCAAGCTGGACGGCGATTATAATTATGACTGATAACATGATTAATATATACAACGCAAGAGAGTATATAAGCCGATTTTTACACATTAGGACTAAGGATAATAGGATTGTTCCGCTTCGGCTCAATGAGCCACAAGAGCGATTATATAAGATAATTGGCAACGAGGCACGACAAGGCAAACCGATACGATTAATTATTCTTAAGGCTCGACAGATGGGATTCTCGACGCTGACGGAGGCTTTAATATTTCACAGGACGGCGGTCAAACCTAACATCAGCAGTATGATAATAGCTCACAAGGACGATGCCACAACTAACTTGTTTAACATGTCCAAGCTGTTTTATTCATATTTGCCGGATATGCTTAAACCGGCAAGAAAAGCGAGCAATGCAAGAGAGATTATATTTGATAGCCCAGCCAAGAGTGAGGGCGGCATTGGACTTAATAGCCGCATCAAATGTGCGACGGCAGGCGGTGACGGTGTAGGACGTTCTGACACTCTCAGTAATGTACATATATCGGAGTTCGCTTTCTGGACAGGTGACAAGATGGCAACGCTTAACGGTCTATTGCAGTCAGTACCTGCACAGCCCGGAACAATGGTCATTATAGAGAGTACAGCAAACGGATATGATGATTTTAAAAGGTTGTGGGATTCTGCGGTTGCCGGAGAAAATGATTTCGTTCCGGTGTTTTTCCCATGGTTTGAGCTTGCGGAATATAGCCGACCTTATGACGGTTTCCAGCTTACGCCGGAAGAAGAAGAGCTTAAGTCAAGACATAATCTTACTAATGAGCAGTTGTCATGGCGTAGATGGTGCATAAAAAATAACTGTGGTGGTGACATCAATTTATTCAAACAGGAGTATCCATCAACACCGGAAGAAGCCTTTATTGCAACAGGTGCTTGTGTATTTGATACAGCTATTATTATTAAGCGTATTAATGATTTACAGGGCTGTAAGCCGCTGAAACGTGGTTATTTTTCATATGATTATGACGGGCAATATATAACTAATGCCCGTTGGATTGACAACGACAGAGGCAATATCAAGATATACGGAGAGCCGGAGAAGTCAAGGCCATATGTTCTGGGCGGAGATACTGCCGGAGAAGGTAGCGACTATTTTACGGCTCATGTAATAGATAATGTAACCGGTGAGCAAGTAGCAGTATTACATGATGATAATATCGACGAGGACGAGTATTCGAGGCAAATATATTGCTTAGGACAATACTATAATACTGCTCTTGTAGGCTTAGAGGCTAACTTCTCGACGTATCCAATTAGAGAGGTAGCGAGATTGGGATATAACCGCCAGTATGTGAGAGAGCAGCCTGACACATTCACAGGAGCGATCAAAAAGTCATATGGTTTCCGTACTACATCGGCTACAAGACCAGTTATAATCGCTAATCTGGTACAGATAGCAAGGGACGAGATACAGCTTATTAATGATGTTGATACTCTCCGAGAAATGCTGTCATTTGTTCGCATAAAAGGCAAGCCGCAAGCAGAAGAAGGCGAACACGATGACCTTGTTATGGGGCTTGCTATAACATACGGCATCAGAGAGCAGCAGAGTATGACAGAGAAGCATAAGAAACAGAAGAAAACACGTTGGGAAGCAGACCAGTATGACGATTACTACGCAGCTACACCGGAACAGAAAAAAGAATTAATTAAGCGTTGGGGCAATCCGTTTTGATGGGAGGCGATTAAGTGCCGGAAGAGAATAATAACACAAATGCCTTGCAGAAATGGCAAGACAGACTACAAAAAAACAGAAGCGAATATTTAAAAGAGTTGCAGTTAATGGACGAAAGAGACGCATTATATAACGGTACTCGGCAGGTTGCAGGCATTAACGGCAAAGCAGCAAAAAAGAGTAATTATGTCCGTAATGCAGTAGGAGAAATCATAGAAGCAGAGGTTGATAGCTCTATTCCGCTGCCGAAGGTAACGGCAAAACGTCAGGAAGATGAAGAACGAGCGGCAACAATCGAAGCATTTTTAAGAAATGAGCTTGATTATCTCCCGTTTGAAGTCATTAACGACATGGACGAGAGAACGACACCCATACAGGGCGGTGATTACTTTTTAGTTGAATGGGATAACGAACGTAATTCACATAGGACAATCGGTGGAATAAAGGTTACGCTATTACATCCAAGACAGGTAATACCACAAGCCGGCGTAAACGAAATACAGGATATGGATTATATTTTTATCCTGACAGGTACAACAAAAAAGGAAATAAAAAGGGTATACGGAGTAGACGTATTTACGGAGGAAGAAGAGTTCCCGGAAGTCCGAAGCAACGGCGGTATGACAGATAGTAACTCAAGTGACTTAGTTACATTGATTACAGCATACTACAAGAATAAAAACGGCAATATCGGTGTATATCGTTGGGTAGGAGATACAGAGGTACAAGCCTTAGAAGACTACTTTGCACGCCGCCTAAAATATTGTAAAAAATGCGGTGAGACAGTGCCGGAAGAAGTTGCAGAGTGTCCACATTGTCATAGCAAGTCATTTGAACACCGAACACAGGATAGCACTCCTCTTGATAGGAGTATAGATATATTAACGGCTGATGGTGCATTAGAGACAATTCCGCAGATGACAGAGCCGGTATATCAAGATATGCCGATGTATGGCGATAACGGACAACTGTTAATAGGCGATTATGGCGAGACTATGATGGATAATGTATTAATAGAGCCTGAGCGACCGAATGAAGTTCCGGCGTATAAGCTTAAGCAGTACCCAATCATATTAAGACGTAATATCTCTAAGAACGGTACGCTATTAGGTTCATCGGATGTTGACAGTATCAGAGACCAGCAGGAAGTCATTAAAAAGATGGGCGATAAGATACAGGAAAAGCTGTTTAAAGGCGGTTCATATGTCACATTGCCGAGAGAAGTCAATGTAAGAAAGACAGATGAAGAGCTTAAGGTAATAGAGCTTGACGATGCCGCACAGAAGAGCATGATAGACGTTCTAAATATGCAGCCGAATGTGTCTAATGACCTGACATTTATGGACATTGCATATCAGGCGGCAAGAGAAACAATCGGTATTACGGACAGTTTCCAGGGCAGGAATGATAAGACGGCAGAATCCGGAACAGCTAAACAGTTTGCGGCGGCACAGACAGCCGGACGTTTAGAGAGTAAACGAGTTATGAAGCAAGCAGCATATCAGGATATATTCCAGCTAATGTTTAAGTTTATGCTTGCATATGCCGATGAACCAAGAGCGACAAATTATCAGAACTCAATAGGTGATATTGAGTATGGAATATTTGACCGTTATGCGTTTCTTGAAAGAGATGCGGCAGGTGAACTGTATTGGAATGATGATTTTCTGTTTTCAGTTGATACGAGTAATAATCTTGCACAGAATAGGGAATCGCTTTGGAATACAACTAAAGAGGAATATCAAAGCGGTGCTTTTGGAGATGCGGCAGATATTAATACACGCATTCTCTACTGGTCAACGCTCGAAAAATATCATTATCCAAATGCCGGAAACATCAAAAAGCAGTTACAGGAAATGAAAGAACGACAGGAACAGCAGATGCAAGCACAACAGATGCAAGCACAACAGCAAATGGGAGGCATGCCTAATGAAATGCAGTCAATGCAATATGGAAATGCAGGTATACAAGGGGCAGTTAATAACGGACAGCCTATACAGAATGATATACAGATGCCGTAATGAACAGTGTCCCGAATACAACAAAAATATAGAAAGAGATGTCAGCATACAGTCCGACGCCGATATGGCGTAGAAAGGCGGTGCTCCATACATATCTCATCTTTAAGGCAAGATGTAAAACATGCCTTATTTTTATGCAAAGGAGGTGAGAATATGGGTAAAGGTGAAAATACACTCAAAGGCAAGGTAACAAATAAGAGTGCTATGTATGTTTCGGCAGACGTTAAAAGCACAAGCAAAAAGCCAACTGTAAAGAAAGGCGGCGACCTTAGAGCGAAGGGGGATAAATAAATGACAGAAGAAGAATTTATGGGATTGGGCGGAACCGTTGATAATGAATCAGAAGATGTACAGACTGTCGAGGAAGGAAATACCGAAGAAGTCATTGATAATGTGGATGAGCCGAAAGTTGAAGAAACCGATACCGATGATGGCGATAATGATACCACACAGAGTGATGATGAACCTGAACAGCCGCAGGGCGTACAGCCAACAGCTGTACAGCAGGCATATAGAGAACGCCTTGAACAGGAGTATCAACAGGCTGTAAATCGCATTAATCCATATACCGGCAGAGTTATTCAGTCGCCACAGGATTTTTTTGAGTATAAACGCCAGTTTGCCGAAGAACAGCAGAGGCATGAACGACAGCAGCAGTATAATGCCGACAATGATATATACGAGGCAATACAAAACGGCACAGCTTCAAGGGCACAGTTTGACAAATATATCAAAGAACAGATTGTGAACAGCTTGCGTGATAATCCTGATATTAGGGCGGCAAGAGAAGCAGCGTTAAGAATACAGCAGGAAGAACAGCGAGCAAGGATTGAAAGCGGTAAGGAACGAGTACAAAAGGACCTTGATGCGCTTAATAAAGAATATTCAAATTGCAAATTTAAAAAAGCAGACGAAATAAACGGAAAAATGGCTGATTATATGCGAATGGGACTTTCTGTTGCCGATGCTTACTATCTTACGAACAGAGAAAGTATAGCACAGGCACAGATGGCAGGAGTACGACAAGCTACAATTAATCAGGCGAACGGCAAAGGTCATTTAAAGAGTGTTTCAGGCGGTACAAGCGGAGATGTAATAGTTCCGGACGATATTGCAAAAGAGTATCGCAACTTTTTCCCTGACTGGACAGACAAGATGATAGCGGAAGACTATAAAAAGAGAAATGGAGGTAAGAACTAATGTTTAAAATAGCAAAAAGAGGCGTAGCCGATGTTGCACCTATCGAATACATGGAAGGCACAGCAGGCGAAACAATAGCACTCGGCGAAGCATTAAAAGTATCAAGCGGAAAGCTTACAAAAGCAGGTGCGGCAGATGAAGTAACTCATATTTGTATGGGTGTAAAGAATGACAGAGGATTATTCCCTGTTATTGCTGTACAGCCTTATATGTATTTTGAAACAACATCAACTGCAACAGTAGCGGCAACAGCAGTAGGCACAGCAGTTAAATTACATACAGACGGACTTACAGTTACAGCAACGGTAGGCGGCCCATTTGTAATTGATGAAACTGACGGAGCAACAACTAATTCAACGGTTGTCGGACACTTCACAAAACCGGCAACAGCGGCAGCGTAAGGAGGTAGATAAACAATGGCAGGAATTATTTTTTCGGAAGGTTCCGGTGTAAACGATAGCGTTTTTGGTCGTTCACAGGATCCCATCAAAGCAGTCATCGAAGAAAACGTAGAAGCATTCAAAGAAATGTCCATGATTGATAAGATTTTTTATATGGACAAGTCATCTAATTTTGCCGAAAAGTATTCACAGGAAACATCACTCGGAGACTTTAAAGATGTAGGAGAAAACGGTGCATATCCTGTTACATCAATGCAGGAAGGTTACGAAAAGACCATTACACCTACTACATGGAAGAACAAATTTGAAGTAACGGCGGAAATGCTTGAAGATGCTAAGTATGGCAAGATTAAGTCAAAGGCTAACATCTTCGCAACATCATTCAACAGAACAAGAGAGAAGTTCGCAGCTTCAATGCTTGCCGGTGGTATCGGTACAACAACAACCATTTCAGGAAAGAAATACGACACAACAACAGCTGACGGTGTAGCACTTTTCTCACAGTCGCACCCTTCAATTACTAAGGGTACAAAAGCACAGAGTAACATTTTTACAGGTGCGTTCTCACAGTCTGTTATGGACACTATGCAGGAAAAAATGCAGATGTTCACAGATGATGACGGCAATCTTCTTAACGTAGCACCTGACACAATCATTATTCCTAATAACGGTGCATTAAAGAGAGCTGTATTTGCCGCTATCGGTTCAGAGCTTGACGCAACATCATCTAACAATGCGATTAACTTTCAGGTTGGACTTTGGAATGTGCTTGTATGGCCTTATCTCCCTACAGGACTTGGCACAGGCAATAAACCATATTTCATTATGCTTGATAGCAAATTTAATCAGGATTATATGGCTTTACCTTGGGTAGACAGACTTGGACTTACTGTTAAATCAGATATTGACCCTAATACAGATGCTAACGTATGGAAAGGCAGAGCAAGATTCGGCGCAGGCTTCAATAACTGGAGAGGTATTGCTATTTGCGGCGAAGGTCTTACAGGTACAGCATTAGCATAAGGCGGTGGTAGTATGCGTTGGTATAAGGTAAAACTGGTCACATTGCAAATGATGTTTTCCAACGATACAGCAAGCATTGTTGTTGATGATAATTCATCACCTTATATAGCGGCTATGCCGGGTGCGGCTAATTCTTGTTTAAACCTTATTGCGACATCGGTACGACATATTAGTATGTCGTACCAGTTGGAGCAAGATGGAACGAAAACAGGAATACAGCGTTATGATTTTAATGAACTCGCCAGTGACTTTTATTCGTTTGATGATTCGGAGATATATTTTGAAGATGAATACGGAAACTACGGCAAGGCGAGTAATTATAATATTGAAAATAAGAGTATTTTGCTTATAGATGGTTCTGTCAAAGGAAAATGGACTGTACATTATAACGCCTATCCTGATGAGATAACAGAAAATACAAAAGATGATTATGAGTTACCTTTATGTGAGGAGGTAGCTGTTTTATTACCTTTCTATATGGCTTCGCTGCTATACATGGATGATGATATAACAGCTTCGACTATGTATTGGAACAGATTTGTAATATTACTTGAAGAAGCAAAAGAAACGGCGAAAAAGCTTAAAAGGACAGGCTATGATGAGTTTATCAACACAAAGGGGTGGTATTAAATGCGACAGTTAAGTGTGCCATCGCAGGTTGCAAGAACTGTAACAAAAATAGAAAGCTTTAAGGGTGTAGACCTTACAAATGCCGCCTCTAATGTTGATATTAGCCGTTCACCCGAAGCACCTAATATGATAAGAGATGTTCCCGGCAAGGTAAGAAAGCGAATGGGCTATTACTTTGATACCGAGTATGATGATTTTATACACGGCGTTTTCCATTTAAACGGAGAGCGTATAGTCCATGCCGGAACAAAACTTTATATGGGTACTACTGTATTGTATTCAGATATGCAAGATGTCGGATTTAACCGTTCAAAAGCATGGGAGATAGGCGGTAGGCTATATATACTTGACGGAAAAACATATCTTGTAGTCGGTAAATTTAACGGCGAAACAAGCTATACAGCTAAGAAGGTAAGCGAGATAGCAACAGTGCCTATTGTGTCTATCGCGCGAACACCAAACGGCGAGGGACAACAGTATCAGGAATATAACTTAATACAGCCTAAGTTTATCAATATGTTCATTGCTGACGGAACAACAAAGATATATCAGTTATCATCGGATAGCATACAGTCGGTTGACCTTGTGGAGCAAATGAACAGTGATGGTGACTGGGTAACTGTTGCAGCATCTAAATATACAACGAATTTAGAGCTTGGCACAGTAACATTCAGAACAGCTCCGGAAGCACCTACAGTAAAGAGCAGGGATAACATCAGGATAACGGCTTCAAAGGTTATTGCCGGTTATGCCGATATGATTAACAAATGCACGATATCTATTGTATATGGTGTAAACGGTGCAACAGACCGTTTGTTTGTCGGCGGTAATCCGGATTACCCGAATAGAGATTGGTTCAGCGGATATAAAAGCACTATATCATATGACAGTGACGATAGACCGGAAATGGCATCTTTTGAAGATTTTACATTCTTCGGTGACTTGAGCTATTCAACAATCGGGCTTGATACCAATGAGATAGTTGGATATTCGCTTGTAGGCAATTATCTTGCAACACATAAATCAGTAGGTGAAGACGGACGTAACGTTATTATGCGATACGGTGAGTATACAACGCTTAATGGAGTTATAAGACCGTCATTCCGTATTGTTAATGTTATTCAGGGTGTAGGTGCTGTCGGTAAAGACAACTTTGCATATCTGAATGAAAGCTTATTTGCAACAGAACAGGGTATATACGCTATAACAGCACAGGATATAACAGGCGAGAAATACACCCAGAACCGTTCTTTTTACATCAACGGTGCATTAGCCAAAGAAGACCTTGAACATTCATGTGCAGTCGTTTACAAGGACTTTTATGTACTTGCTACACCACGCCGAGTGTATATATTAGACGGTTTACAGAAGGTCTATGAAAAAAACAGTCCACTTTCTTCGTTCCAGTACGAGTGCTATTACTGGGATATACCTAATATAAGTTATTTGTTTGTGGAAGATGAGACATTATGCTTTGGCACGTATGACGGAAAAATAATGAAGTTTTATACGGATAAAACAAAGCAAACGGCTTATAACGATAACGGAAAAGCTATAAAAGCACGTTGGGACACAAACGCTATTGACGGAAAGATATTCTATAAAAAGAAAAACTTCCGTTATCTATCGGCACAGATAGCACCGGCTATCAACACAAGCTATGAAGCGTGGGCGGAGGTAAAAGGCATATGGAAAAGATTATTCAACAGTGGAGCTAAAGCACGATACTTTGACTTCTCATATGTTGATTTCGGTAAGATAAACTTCTCATCCGATGCCACACCGAGAACAATAGGCACAAAAATACGAATTAAGAAGATAGACAAAGTGCGTTTTTCATTCAGAAACGAAGAACTTAACGAGCCGTTTGGTTTATATGCAATCGGCACAGAGTTTACGGAAAACGGAAATTATAAGGGGTGATAAATAATGGCATTGCCTAAAATACAGCCGACAGATTATGCCAATAAAGGTATACGTGTTAAACCAAACCCATTAGGTCTATCTGTCAGTGATGCACAGCGAGCGTTTGACGAACTTTCGCTTGATGTGGTAATTCCTAAGGTAAACGAGATAGCAGAAGCACAGGACGCAGTTAATAAGACATTCCAGCAGAAAGAAACAGGCAAGGGACTTTCCCAGAATGATTTTACTAATGGTTATAAGCAACAGCTTGACCAGTTACCTACCGATTTAAACGGCAAGGTGGATAAAGTTGAGGGCAAAGGCTTATCAACGAATGACTTTACCACTGTGTATAAACAACAGCTTGATAATTTACCTGCTGATTTAAACGGCAAGGTGGATAAAGTTGAGGGCAAAGGCTTATCCGAATGCGATTTTACAGCAGACTACAGAAACTTTTTACGTGATAATTTGTTAATCGAAATGGTTGCAAACGGAAAGGTATTATCAGACTATAATTTTACCAAAGCTTATAAGTTAGCACTTGATGATTTGCCAACAGCTTTTAATCTGAAAGCTGATACTGACGATGTATTAACAAAGACTAATACAACACCGTTTACACCAACAGGTGATTATCAGCCTGCTACAAAACAGTATGTAGACCGAAATGTTATTGCCGGAGGCGTACCTCAGACACGAACAATAAACGGCTATTCACTTGAAAATGACGTAAACCTAAAAGGTACAGACATTAAGTTTATTGATGATACGACAAGTAAAATCTATATTTTGGGTATAGATAACGGCGGTTTATACTATAAGGAGGTAATTTCATAATGGCGGGTGAAAAGAAATACATAGCTTTGGAGGCAACTTCGCAAGAAATTAGGGCAATAGGTTATAATACGGCTAACAGAATAGGTGATACACCAGACGAAACTGGCGGCTCAGCAACAGAGGGCACAGTATTTGCGAAGCTAAACAAGCTGATAGAGCAGCTAACGACAGTATTAGCGAGTGTTGGTTCTGATAGCAGTAATACAGAAAAAACACTGCATAAAAAAATTGATAATTTGGACGACGACATTATTAGGTTACAACCTACATATTTGTTCTATCCCGGCGAGCATTTACTTGGAACATATGCTGGCGGAACAGAAAATTTTACGTTTACTATTACACCATCATGCTCCGGAAAAATAACCGTTATGGCAACGCTCACAGGAAAAAGCACTTCAAGCTCCAAGCCGGCGGTCGAGCTTAAGGCAGACGGAACAACCATATTGAGCATTACAAACAGCTCGTCTGTGGAAACTGCAACAAAGACGGCTGTACTTGCGGTTACGGCAGGAACGGCGGTGGAAATTGCCGGTGTTATGATCGGTTACAGGACGGGTATTACGGATATTAAATTTATGGCAGATGTTTTACCATCTGAGGCAACTGTTACGATAGGTTAATACGAAACAATAACGGAGCGAAAGCTCTTTTTTTAATAGGAGGAAAACAATATGAAAAAACTTGTTGAAATGAAAACAGTAAAGAAAGACGGACACCACGATTATATCTATAAAGACGGCAAAAAGACACCTATCCCCGATGACGGCGTTGTTTTTGCGTATCTTTCAAACAGCGGTATGCTCAAAGTAAGCGAATACCCAGATATTGCAGGAAGTATCCATGGAAAGTTTGTTATCACTGATGAGGTTACATCAAAAATCGGTAAGCCTTGTATCGGCGGCAAGCCTTATGATATTTGGGGAATTGGTGAGAACTATGTATTAGTATCTAACAAGGGCGATAAGTTCTATATTTCTGCAAACAAAGATGGTTCAAAGGTAGATCACCCGAACCAGAGAAGCGATTATTTTGCTTATACTCTTTTACATGAGATATATTCAATGCTTAAGTAAGATGATTTAGGGCGGAGCAATCCGCCCTTTTTTATGGAGGTGATGATATGGCAATTATACCGGGTAGCACTTGCGTAATCAAAACCAGTGTAAAGGATATGGATATTACTCTTATTGATAATGCTATATTTTCGTTTAGTATCGGTATAGACGAAACACCATTAGTGCAGAAAAAGTACCAAGCGGATAACAGCGGTGCAGTTAAATATCTGGATGGAGCGTTTATAGTCCCATGTACACAACAGGACACACTGTTGTTTGATGGCAATAAAAACATATTGTATGAAGCTCAGTTAAATTTTAAAGATAAAAGTGTATCAAAAACAATCTATACAAAAATTCCCATAAGGAAAACAGTTGCGACCGAGATAATTACCGGCAATGCTCCGAACATTAATCAAGACGATAACTATTATGTTATGCAGACAGATACAGCACAGTATCTTAATGTATCAACCGAGCAGATAAAGGGGTATGTTGACCTTGCTCAGACATACTCATTAAATGCGGAAAAGTCAGAGCAAGAGGCGTTAGAACATGCAAAATACGCTGAAAACAATAAACAGCAAACCTATGAGTTTTTATCTCAAACCAAGGCTCTTGCAGCTGAAACGAGTAAAGCTAAGGATAGCGTCGAGGGACAGATTGCGACAGCTACCAACTTGTCAAATAAAGCAATAGAGTCAGCTACAACAGCTGAAAACGCAAAAAATACAGTAGTAGATACTGCTAATCAAGTTTCGGCGGATAAAGGAATTGTATTAAATGCTAAAAGTGATATTTTGATAGCGAAGCAAGATACAATCGCTGCAAAAAATGAAGCTGTTGCAGCCAAAAACGATGCAATAACAGCAAAAGACACTGCTGTGGAACAAGCCAATTCGGCATCACTCAACAAGGATAAGACTGACACCAACGTAACTACAACAAAACAGCTCGCCGCACAGGTCGGCACAGATAAAACAGAGGTAACGGAAATGGTTACGGAAAGCCGGGCTATCCTCGAAGAGCAACGTAAGCTTATAGGCTTAATGCCAACAATATACATTACACAGACTATTGAAGAGATGCGAGCTATCGCAAATCCCAAAGAAAAGGACATTTGTTTTGTGCTGGGTGATGTACAATCTGCTTATATGTACTATACAACGGCAATAGACGGTACGGCGTTAAGCAATCCTACTTGGGTATGGTTGACTGACATACAGCTTGTTGCTCCGTCTAAGGATTACCTGCTTAATATCTTACAGCTTGCCACTGTCGCAACAACGGGCAGTTATAACGACTTGATTAACAAACCTAAACGATATGAGAGTTTTGTGATTGTTGATGATGGTGTGTGGGATTATTCGGCGGCTGACAAAATCAAGCTTACTGCTGACCTTGTAAGTATCGGTAACGTGTATAACGGAGCAGTCGGACTTATACAGACAGACTTAGATATAACACTGCCGGAAAACAGCAAGAAAGCTTACGACTATGACTATATGGACTTGCCAACAGGTGGTATGTATCAGTATACGTTTTTGTATGATGGCAGTTATTACAACTGGTCAAGGACGGTGATTGCGTGATAAGTGATAATATGTTATTGCTGCATGGCAACAACCGCTACCATGCAAAAGAGCATGAATATCAAGGCACAGATATAGTGGCAGAGAATACATATCGTGCAGAGTTGGGATTGCACCTATATGGAAGAAGTTGGCAAGAAACGACTACGGGAGCACAGCTGCTTGATTGGAGAACTATAAGAACAGATTATAATAACAGAACAGTAACAATCGAAAATAACGGATATGACATAACAATATCAGCAAATATTACGGAAGCGGGCAATGAAACATCACGAAAATATTTCAATACTGAAGCTCTACTGCCAAATACTTTTGCAGGCAAAACAGTAACTATATCGTATACAACATGGGAAACTGATGTCCCAAATGAAACAGCTATAATCGGATTACGCTATAAACTTAACGAAAAATTGCACTATGTTACTGCGGTACACCCAACCATTTTGCGTACAATATCAATTCTGGAAAACGCAACTGATATATACTTTAGACTTTTCTTAATCGAGAACACAGCAAATACTGTACCAGTTGGTACATATACAGCTAAGTTTACAGGTGTAATGCTTAATTATGGCGATACAGCATTGCCTTGGGAGCCTTACACTGGCGGCATACCATCGCCTAACCCCGACTATCCCCAGCCAATCAACAGCATAGGTGACAGCGGCAGTGTAGATGTAGTTGTATCAGACAATAACGGCAATAGCCAAACGCTTACAATCAATACACCTAATGGACTTTGCGGCATACTTGTTGATACAGGTGGTAATTACACAGATAGTACAGGGCAACAGTGGGTGTGCGATGAAGTAGATTTTGAACGTGGAGTATATGTGCAGAGAATAGGTAAAATTTTGTCATACAATGACGAAGTAATAACAACTAAGTATATGAGTACAACAGGAAAATTGACAACTGGTGCAATCGTTACATACGTTCTCGTTACACCTATTGAAACACCGCTTACAGCCGAAGAACTTGCTGCTTACAAGGCGATTAAGTCGTATCCGCATTATACACATATAGAGAGTGTGGCAGAATTTAAGGTTAAGTTGAAGGAATACTAAATGGCAAAAGGTGAAAATAAGTGGAGGGATATATGGAAAATGTAATAGTGGCACTTATAACAGGGGCAATAACGCTGTTTGGTGTACTGATTGCCAATAGCAAGTCACAAGCGGTAACAGACACAAAATTAGAAGAACTTACAAGAGAAGTTAGAGAACACAATAATTTTGCGAAACGTGTGCCGGTTATTGAGGAACAGATGAAGGTTGCTAATCACAGAATAGATGATTTGGAAAAGCTTGAACAGCAGAAAGGAAGATGAATATGGACGTTACATTTTTAACTAATTTTGCAATACCGCTTATTGTAGGTATATGCTTGTGCCTTGGTTACATAATCAAAAACATTGTACCTAATGACAATATTAACCGCTTTATTCCGCTTGTCATGGGAATAGTAGGCGTATTAATAAATGTATGGGTAAACAAGGTTTTCACCGCTGAAATCCTTTTAGGTGGACTTTTTAGCGGTCTTGCGAGCACAGGCCTTTATGAGATGTTTAGAAACCTTATAAGTAAGGAGTGATTTTATGACTTGCAGGGACATCAACGAGCTTACAGCCGTCGCACAGGCGGCTTGTAGGCTTTTTTTAAATGAATGTAAAAAGTCGGGATTAAATATATTCATTACTGAAACATATCGCTCACAGGAGCGACAGAACGAGCTATATGAGCAAGGCAGAACAAAGCTCTGGGATAGCAACGGCAAAAGATTAAACGTAGTGACATGGACTAAGCACAGCCGTCACACAAGCCGTAGGGCATGGGACATAGCTTGTAAAGGAAAAGACCTTTACAATATGTCAGTGTTAAGAAAATGTGGAGAAATAGCCGCAAAATTGGGGATAACGTGGGGCGGTACTTGGGAAAGCTCGCCGGACTATCCACACTTTGAAGTATCGCAGGATTGGAAAGCACCAGTAAAGGAGGTTGAGGAAATGACACAGGCAGAATTTAATAAAATGATGGACAACTATTTGGCAGAACGCTCAAAAAAAGCGTGTAGTAATTGGGCTAAATCGGAAGTCGAAAAAGCCAAAGAATTAGGCATAACAGACGGCACACAGCCACAGTCATTTGCAACAAGGGAACAGGTGACAGCAATGATTGTTAGAGCACTTAAGTAAGGAGGTGTTTTTATGGCAGGACAAACTGTTACAGTAACGGCTGACCAGCGTAAGAAAAGAACAACAAATACAAGTTCCGGCAGATCGAACAATAGCGGAATATCAAATATTCCGACATATGACAAAAACAAAGACTATGCTTCCGAGATACAGAAAGCAATCAACAGTGGAGCAAGTCAGGACGTAATAAACCAGCTTAATGCGGAACGTAATGCAAAGATAAAAGGCGAAAACCTTAATTATAGAGGTTTAAACGACAACGACTTTGCAAACTACAAAAACACGGGTAGCTTTAACGGTACAAAAAGCAACATCTCACGTGATAATTACGTAATCGGTCAGGATGGTGGAAATGCAAGCAATAGGTTCTCATATAATCCTTCTGATTCACAGATAAGAGATTTACAGCAGAGTATAGATTATGACGGCACAAAAGGCTATGCAGACCCGACAGGCTATTATACAACACGACAGACGGCGTTTACATGGCAACAGCCGGACGGCACTTATAAAACTACGTATTCCAATGCCACTAATTATAATCAGGCTTTACATGATGCAATAGCAAGTGGACAGGTAGCACCTAACTCACAGCTCGCTCATTCGTCAACCTACGGTACCGGTTCGCTTACCGGAAACGGTTATAACTATGGACGTACTTCGACAGGTGATGGTTTATATTCCGGCTTTGGTGACGGCACAGATGGTGGACGATACACAGCAGATAATCAGTTTGGTAATATGTACGATCAGACTAATATGCAGTTAGGCTTTTTAAGCGGTCGTGATGGCATGGATTATAAAAATCCGTATGCAGATATAGCATATAACGGCAATGGCATAAACAACGCATATAACAAGGGTTTACAGTTTGCAGGACAGGGTGAGTTAATGGGCGGTAGTGCAAACCCTAATAACCCTACCACACCTAACTTAAATGATATTTACTCACAGTACGGAGCAAATACAAATGGTTATGTCGGTCTTACTAAGGACGATATACGGAACCAGATGGACGATATATATGCAAACTATGAAGATGCAGTAGCGGAACGAAATGCGGCGTTATCATCACAGTACAGAGAACAGCAGAGATTACTCGAAAACGATAACAAAGACCAGCAGAGAGCAAACTATATCAATTATATGCTGTCATTAAATAACGCACCGTCACAAATGCAAGCAATGGGCATTAATGGTGGTGTTGCAGAAAGCACACTCGCAGGACTTAAGAGTGATTATATGTCAAACTATAACAGTGCGGAAAATACGTTTACCAATGCGGTTAATCAGCTTAAGATTTCAGAAGCTAATGCACTTGCAGAGGGCAATATGGAAAAAGCTAATATGTATTCACAGCTTGCACAGAACTCACTGTCTTTACAGATGCAGGCGGCTGATGCACAGAACAGCTATAATAAATGGCTTGCGGAGTTTACCCTTGCTAAAAATCAGTGGGATCAGCAATTTGCCTATCAGAAAGCACAGGACGAAGCTAATCGATTGGCGGCTATCGACCAAGCACAGAACGAAGCTATGAACCAGCAAATCGAAATGGCATATAAATATGGTGATTATGATTTACTCGGTGAATTAACAGGAATGGATATGACATACTTAAAACAGCAAAGAGATTTAGAAGCAAAATATAATCAGGCTAAATATGAAGGTCAGTTACTTACAAATCAGGGAAGGAAGCTTACAAACTCAAAAAAAGCTAACGGCAGCTCGAGAAGTAGGTCAACGTCGGGTGGTAATAGCACCTCGACTGCCGGTACAACATTATCAAACGGACAGGCAACAGGGATTACTCCGGCGTTGAATTTGGTAAGAAGTAAACTAAGCTCTAACGGAAGTGCCAACAGTGGCAACCCTGCAATGGATTTGTTGCAGAATACATTCGGTACAAATAGCGGAACAAGCAAAGGCTTGACAGGCTATGCAAGTGGGTTATATTCCGATTTAGTAAAAAGCGGTTATTCACCTACACAGATGGACGAAGCAATAACAAGGGAGTATAACAAGGGTTATATATCTAAAGCAGAGGCGGACATATTAGCATCAAAACTTATAGGTTAAGAGGTGGTTTGATGGGTTTATATGCAAGTAAAGCAAAAGAAAAAGAGAAAGAAATAAATCAAGCTTTAGGTAAAACAATGGTATATTCAAAAAAAGGCGTATCTTCGGGTACGCCTTCTTCCAATACACCGAAACAGACACTACCCAAAGCATCCGAAACAACTGTACTACCAACAGTAACAAAACAGCCAAAAACAAAACTTTCGCTGATGGACAGAGTAAAAATTGCAAACGAAAAAGTCAGCAGAGTATATGCTCAGAATGCGGCAGATATGCAGTATAAAAAAACAACAGCAAAGACTATCGGCCCGGCTGTTTGGAATGGTGGCAATACAACTTTATCGGCATTACCTAAAGCAAGTTTCAGCGACAAGATTGATATAGCTAATGCAAATGCAAGTAATGCGTATGCTCAAAAGGCTTCTGATATGTATGGTGTGAAACAGAAGAAAACCTCTGTATTACCAAAAGCAAACGTAAACGATGTTGCATATTCAGAGCCTTATAAGTTAGATACAGGCAATAACGATAGATTATCATATATTTCTAATGCCTGGTTAAATAAGACGTTAGAAACTCCGGCTACACCCACTAAAGCGAAACAGGGGACAAGTGTATTTGACCGTATATATAACGCTTTAGCTTCAATAGGTGACAGCACAATCGGATCTGATTTAAGTTTAAAGTCAGCGTTTAAACAATCAGCAACAAACGAAAAGGACTACAAAGCCATGCTAAAACAGTATGACGGATTAATAACGGAGCTTATTCTTGAACGTGATAAGTTATCACCTAAGAGCAACGAATACATACAATATAATAAACTTATTGACCAAGTATATGATATGGCAAACTCTGTAAGAGATAGAACCGCAGACATGACAGAAGCTAATAAGTTTTTACAAAATGCAGGTAAGTTACAGGAGAAAGCCACTGAGGGCATGGGAACAGTAGGAAAGAATGTAACAGAAGCCGCAATATCCGTCGGTGACAACCTTGTTAAAATGGCACTGACAGGGTTTAATCCGACAGCTACACTTGTTGCTATGGGTGTAGGTGCGGCAGGACAAAGAGCGAATGAATTGACTAACTCCGGTGTAGCTGCCAATGATGCACTCGGCAGAGGTATAGTAAGCGGTGTAATTGAAGGTTTAACAGAGAAGATTGGAGTAGATAATTTATATTCAATCGTAAAGTCAAACAATGTAAAAGTCCTTGCTGATATATTGAAACAGGCAGCGGCAGAAGGCACAGAAGAAGGTTTGGGAAGTGTACTAAACTATGCGGCTGACAGAATGGCAGGAGATAACGAAAAGTTTGATTGGAATGATATGGCACAGTCCGTTATTCAGGGTGCATTATCAGGTGCTATGTTTGGTATCGGTGGTGTTGCAACGAATAAGGCTTTAAGTGCCATTGACAATTATAATGTTAATCGTAAAAGTTATAAAGATGTGCTTCCAAGAGGCAACAGTAATTATTCTTCCGATATATCAAATGTGAGTGTTAATATTGACGGTGTTTCACCAACGGATTATTTTAAAGGCTATGGTGGTACGAGTAATGTAACAGCCGTTAATAACAACGAAGTAACAAGTCCTATAAGAATAGATATGACAGAAGCGGAGAGAGAACCTATATTAAGAAATACAGAGATACAGGTATCAGACGCAACAAGAGTTACTCTTCCGCAGGATATAGTTGATAAAATTAAAGCAGGAAACTTTAAAGGCATATATAAAGAAATAAGACAATACGCACAGGGTATTAAGCTGTTTGACGATACATACAGAAACGAGAATATTAATGTTAAATTCAACTTTTCAAACGAGTCGTATAGAAAAAGTGCGAACGAACAACTTATAAGAAAAAACAACGCTAAAAACTTTCTTTATATGGTAAATGATTTCAGAAACATTGTATCAAATGCAGTTCCGATAGAGATACACAGTGATAGAATAAAGGGTGGGGCATTAAAGAATACAAGGGTTCTTGCAGGTGCATTTTGGAATGGCGAAAATGTTGTTCCTGTTGAGATAACAATAAAGGAGTATAAGCAACCTAATATAGAGCCTAAGCTGTATATGGCGGTAACAATAAATAAAGAAGGTGATACCGTCATCGCGGGCAGCCCTTTTCAGGGTCCACCTACTATTGCACCACCTTCTATAATAAGTTTATCAGACTTAGTAAAAGGTGTCAACAGTAACAATAAGGATTTTCTTAAGTATTTCCCCGACAGTATGCTATCTTCCGAACAGATAGAATATAAAAAGACAGCGTTAGAAAACGAAAGGATTAAATATGAGGGGAAAAACGCAGCCAGTGTTTTGCCAACAGCGGTACAAAGTGGAACTTCTACGATAACAATGAATGATAATAATAATGTTTTACCGACAGCAACCGACACGAATAGCAACAACAATCTCGGTATAGTAAATCAGGACGCACAACAGCTTTTTGAGGATTTACAGAATGCTAAAACAAGTGTTAAAGATAAGGCAAGAAAAGTATATCAGTCAACTATATCCGGTTGGGCACCGTTTGAAAGAATGACAAAAGCCGATACCAGAAGAAACGGCAGAAACATAACCGGTCTGGTAAATAAGTTATCCCAGAAAAACGGTGTGTTTGATACTATCAAAAAGAAAGCCTTATTCGACATTAACGCAAATAAAGTCAGCGACCTTAGTCTTGACAGTGTTGTAAAGCAAGTTCCGACTAATCAGTTGAACGACTTTAACACATACTGGCATGAATTACACAATATAGACCGTTTGGCACAGAATAAACCTGTTACAGAGCATACAGCGGATGAGAGCCGACAGATAGTAGCACAGCTTGAAGCACAGCACCCAGAGTTTAAGACTTATAAACAGAATATATCTAACTATTTAGATTTATTTATGCGAACATGGCTTGTAGATACAGGTTTGATTACACAGGAAAACTATAATCAGATGCGGAATATGTACCCCAACTATATACCGACATACAGGGTTATGGAGAAAGCAGGGAATGGCAGTACATCATACAGGGAAGGTCGAAGATTAAGGAATAGAAATCCTATCGGAAAAGCAAAAGGTGGAACATCGGAGGTATTAAGCTTTGATGAAGCTATGGCTTACAAAATGAGTTCGGTTGTTAATGCTGCGATAAAGAATGATATATCAAGAGAAATATATTCTTTCGCACAAGCACAGCCAACAGAAGCGGCAAAGAACGGTATTCTTATTAAACAAAACAGTGCAAATGCCAACACAGCGATTGATATTGACAGTTTCACTGATGAACTTGAAAAAAACATAGCCAGAGAAACAAGCCGAGGAAACTATGAGATTACATTTTATGATAATGGAAAACCTCAAACAATGAAGATAAGCAAAGATGTGTGGGAGGCTTATAATTTCCTTGATGATAAGCTTGCAGGTTCAGGATATAGAATGATGGCTGAATTAGGTAAAAAAATAACTTCACCTATGAAAGCGGCAACAACAGGTTATAATCCATTGTTTGCATTAACAAACCCTATTCGAGATGCACAAACCTATGCAATAAACAACTCGGCTAAAAACGGAGCACAGGCGGCTAAGAACTATGTCAAGGCTTTAAAAGAGGTTTTAACAGGTTCAGATACTTATGACCAGTATAGGGCATTAGGTGGTTCACAGAATGGATATTATGGCAGTGAGACATATAACAGAATGTATAAGGATATGCGAAACGGAAAAGACGGAGTAAGCAAAGTGCGTGATGTATTAAGAAAGCCATTTGATGCAATCGCAAGTCTTGGAGAGTTTACAGAAATATTGCCACGTTATGCCGAGTACCTTAATACTATTGATAACCTTGGAAATACCGATGCAGGACGTTTGCAGGCTTCGCTTAATGCTGCCGATGTTACTGTAAACTTTAATAGAACGGCTCAGTTATCAGCACTTGCTAATGCGTGGGTACCGTACTTCAATGCAGGCTTACAGGGTGCAGATAGAACTTTAAGACAAATAAAAGCACACCCTGTTAAAACCACAGTAAGAGCTGCCGCAACAGTATTTTTACCAACATTATTGGTGTACTTGATTAACAAGGATAATCCGAATTGGGAAGATGTAAAAGATGGGGTGAAGGATAATTATTATTTGTTACCTAATTACGCCGGTCCGATAGATATAAACGGCTATCCGGAAACCTTTATAAGAATACCGAAATCAAGAGAGTTTGGAGCGTTGTTCAGTGCTTCGTTTGAGCGTTTTATACGTGCGTTAAACGAAAGCGAAGAAGAAAATAAATCGCTAAAAGATACATTGCCAACTGCTTTTGAAGGATATACCGATACTTTAGCCAATAGCTTTGAAGCACCGGATATACTTAGCGATAACATCTTAGGCTCAATGCGTAGACTTAGTACAAATACGGCTTGGCATGGCGGCAAGATAATACCGTCAAATTTAACTGATGTATCGCCGGAATATCAGTACGATATAAACACATCAGGTATTGCAAAAGGAATAGCAGATAAAACAAACAAAGTTCCATTCTTGCCGGATTGGGCTAAAAGCCCTATGGCGTTGGATTATATCATTGACAGTTATGGAGGATATGCAGGTGATGTTATGCAGGGTCTTACATCCGGCAAAAACAAAGGTTCAACAGATAAAGAAACTTTCGAAAATTCGCTTTATTCCGGATTTGTACAGCCGTTTAAAAACAGGTTTACAACCGATAGTGCATATTCAAATTATAATCTTGACCGTTTTTATGACAGAAAATCAGAGGTCACAAAAGCCGCAAACGACAGAGATTTAAGAGAAAATCTGCCATCTGATTACCGCACACCGGAAGAAAAGCTTGAAAGCGATTTTACAGCGGCACAAAAGAAGATTTCCGATTTGACGAAACAGGAAAAGGAAACACTCAACTCAAGCATGACTATTGCTGAGAAGAACAAAAAAATACGTAAGCTGAAACAGCAGAAGAACAACATAGCAAAAGAAATGCTTGAAAGTCAGAGCAAGTTGTATTCCGATTATGCCGCTAACTACATACCTGAAATATCAGGTTTAACTGACAGCAGACAGGAAGATGCTAAAGAACTCAACAAAAAATATAAGCTTAGCTATCCCGATTTTATGAAGATATACGAAGGGTATTCCGATATATATAATAAAGATGAAAAATCTGCTATGAAAGCAACAGAATTTGACGAATATCTAAACTCTTTAGGTTATACAAAGGATAAAGAAATTTCAGCGGATATTAGAGATAGATTTGCATATTTTACTCCTTCTGTTGCTAAGAGTTATTACGATCAACCATCTTATCAAAAGGTTCAAAGCTTTATGGACGTAGATACATATGTAAGTATAAAAGATGTGCTTGGAAATGTATCATATCCGGAAGGCGTAAGAGGTGCAAAGTCAATGGCGTATAAAAGAGCAATAGATGACTTTATGCAACAGCATGGTTATAATCCGTCATATGACGAGAGAATGAAGATATATGAAGCGTGTGGTGTAGGAAAGACATACAGGTATTAAATTGAATAACGGAAGGGTGAGTAAATGAAACGTTTGGACTACTACAAGGAACAATGGCAAGAGTTTATAGACAATATAGATTTTACTGACGAAGAATTAGCGATAATTAATTTAGCCCGTAAGGGTTGGTATCAAGAGGATATTGCGGCAGAATTACACACCAGCCGCCGCACAGTAGCAAGGCGGTATACATCAATAGTTAATAAAATCGTGCATTATGTTTTAGAGGTTAAACAATGTCATATACATGGCACACTTTAAGATAGATAGTATTCTATACTGTAAGTAACAAGTAAATGGAAACCGAGTGTTGTATCAATTACTTGGTTTCCGCTATTAATCTTAAAGGAGGAATGTAGTATGGCACTTGTAGAAGAAACAACAAGAAGAAGCTCAGGAGTAGCAAAGGCAGGTTTAGCAACAGGCATAACAGGTTTATCCCTTGCAGGTCTTGATATACTCAGTAGACTGGGTACAGGTGGTACAGTACCGCCACAGCAGATGTGTTGTAGCGAGGATCATTTTGTAAATCGTTATGAATTTGATTTACAGCTTGCCAATGCAAAGTCAATGCAGGATAAGGATTTAGAGATTGCAAGGCTTAACACAGAGGTTAAGCTTAGGGACGCAAATACATATACTGACCAGAAATTATTGGAGGTATACAAGTACTTTGACGGACAGGTTAAATCAATTAATACAGCCCTCGGACAGCAGGCTGTACAAAATCAGGCTACAAAAGATAGCTTTGCAATGCTTTCTGAAAGACTTGCTTGCGAAAAGAAGGAAAGACAGTGTGCTGACAATTCTATCGTTACATATGTTAATGCAACATTTTATCCTAAAATGGTTGCAGATGTTACAACAGGCACAACAACAACTGCACAGAGTACATATAACCCTCTTCCGGCTGAATGTTGCTGTTGAGGTACACACTAATGAGGGGCTAAACGCCCCTCTTTTTTAGGAGGTATAAGTATGGTAAAAATACAGCAGGTAGAGCAAGGATTAGCGTTATATATAGATAATGAGATATTCCCACAGTTGGCAGACGAAACACAGGTAAAGAAATACGGTGTATCGGTAATAAGTGCGTGTGCAATAAAGCTATTATCCAATACTGTTAAAAAGGCAGAGAATAACACGTTTATAAATATGTTAGGTATTATTGACGGTGATAACATAGAAATAGAAATGTTACTTGATGTGATGAAAGAGAAAATGCCAGAAGAAGGCTTTAAAGCAAAGATACCTATAATAGGTAGTGTGGCATTTAACAAAAATGATATTGATTTATTGCGTGATTATATAATAAAGGGGGCTGTAACTGATGAACAGAATTAAACACGAAATCGATGAGATTTTAGAAAAAGACCACTTTTGTTTAAAAGATATTGAAGAGCTGTTTTATTTATCGGAGATTTATAAAAATCTGAAAGATGAAAAAACAGACCATTATATAAAAATGACACCGGAACTTGCCGAAAAGTGGGTTCATCATATGAAGAACTCAGATGGTACAACCGGAGAGCATTGGAGCATGGACGAAATCGAAAATGTCAAAAACGCAAGAGGAATAACAGATGTATCTACTGCGTTATATTATGCGGTAATGAATATGCTGTATTCTGATTATTCGGCAGCATTAGAAAAATACGGTGTAGGTGATACACCGAACGCATGGGCGGACATGACAGAAGCTTGGATATATGATAAAGATGCAGTTAAAAATAAAACATCACTATATTATGAATATATAGTGTGTAAATAAAAAACAGCTCCTTCGGGGGCTGTTTTAATATACAACATCAATGTGCTTATGAATTGGTACATCGATGTTGTATATATAAGTTAAAGTCTAAGCTTAATATCAACATTAAATGGTGGGTTTTCAAATTTTGACTGATTTGCAAGCAGATGCCGAGAATAGGTTATTTTTTCGATACATTTTTTAAGCAGCATATTTTTTAATGAGGCATCAACATCATTACGTTGCAAAGCATCTACCGCTTCTTGAAATGTAGCAATGCGTTCATGGTAATCGATGCGTTTTGGCATATTTTCTTTTGTGTTTTTAATAGCAAGTTGAGTGTGTTCAATATCTTCTTGCAATTTTATATTTCTTCTAATAAATACCTCTTTTGTGTAAAAGCCTTCTTCGAGCAAATCGTGTTGCTCATCGTCCTTTTTATGCAGACGTTCTAATTTGTCTTCCAGTTTTTTAATTAACAAATCATAGTCAGAATTAGTATTATTATTATTTTCTAACTTAACTTTAAAATCTGCAATAGCTGCATAAAGTACATCAACTATATATTTTTCAAATTCGTCATAATAAACAGATTTGTTTCTACAATGATGTTGGTCTTCGCATACAAGCCTCGGCATGGCAATAGTAACACCTTTATTTCGGTAAGTACGATATGACATAGCTCTTCCGCAGTCACAAAACAATAAACCTGAGAATGGATTTCGGACAGCTACCTTTTGTTTTACTCTTATGTTTTTACCCTTCTTAGCCTGAGCTGCGTTGAACATTTCCTCACTGAGGATAGCTTCATGGTTGCCATCGACCAATATATAATCATTTATATTTTTTGCATTTGGTCTTGTTCTTTGTTTTTCTCCGTCCTTTATTACATATATTGTTTTTCTAAAATTCCAACGTATTTTGCCTATATATACAGGATTATCAATTAAATTCTTTAATGCAGCTGCTGACCAATATTTTGATTTTCGAGGCTTTATTCCTAAGTCATCTAAAGCGTTGGCTAATGCCATAAATCCATAGTTGTTATTAACATATAAATCAAATATAATTCGTACTACATTAGCTTCTTCAGGAACGATTTCGAGAGTTGGGCGTTTATCAACAAAAACTTTTTTATAGCCATATGGAGGTACGCTCCCAAGAAAATTTCCTTTTTTAGCTGATGCGTTACGACCTCGCTGCAATATTTCTTTTGTGTATTCGAGATAATCATTTCCTCGGCCGAGTTCCATCTCAAAAAATTTTCTATCGTATTTGTCTTCAAGGTTATACTCTCTATATTGCGTAATTATAGTAGTATGAGAATACCTAAAAGCGTTTACTATTCGCCCACAATCCTCAAGGTCGCCTCGGCTTAATCGTTGAGGATCAACAACCATAACAGCTTTGATTTTTTTCGACTCAATTTGTCTGAGCAGACGTTGTATTTCAGGACGGTCGGCAATAGTTTCGCCGCTGACAACTTCACGCAATATTTGATTTTCGGGAATTTTAAAACCAAAGTTTTCGGAAGCATAATCTTGCAATATACCTTCGTGTTTTTCAAGAACTTCTTCCACCGTCTCATCGGGCCGGTCTGCTCTTGATTTTCTTAAATACATTATTAGTTCATTTTGATTGTACATTTTTCCTCCTCCTGACCATGCTGCCATTATTGGCAAAATTATTGCATAAAAAAAAGACCACCTAATTTCAAAAAAGAGTAGAAATTAAAGCGGTCATGTGATATACTAAATATGTTCTTTGTAGTGGTTTCACATAACCGCTATTCCTTAATCCTTCTGTACTGCTAATACAGGAGGATTTTTTTATTTTGTGACCATATTGCCGAGGTTGGCAACATGGTTTACCAACATTTACTGCAAGCAGAATAACCATTATTTATAGCTTGACTTTCGGTCATTTCTATTGGAGCTTTCATGTTGCTACAGCTTGGATAGCTATGATATTTAGAACCGTTTGCAGAAACGTATACAGTAAGCTCTTTGTTATACTCTGTATCATCATCAACGTAATAATATGCGTCATCATCAACACTATAATATACATCATTATCGATAAGGTCGTGTTCCCATAAAGCTTCATTATAACCTTCATTGTAGCCTTCCTCGTAGCCTTCATTATATCCATCTTGATATGCTTGGTTGTCTGATAAAGCACTGTCATAACCTTTATTATATCCGTCTTGATATGCAATATTATAGTTTGTTTCGGCTTGCTTGTTGTACTCAGTAGTGGCTTCTTCTTTGCCAACTTCATAACCGGCACTGTAACCTTCATCGTAAGTAGGACGGCTTAAACTCGATATTAATCCAATCGACAGTGCTACAATAGGGATTGCATATAAAACTTTCTTATTCATATTTGTTCCTCAGTTCTTGCATAGCGTTTACTAAATAATCTTCGGGAACAAGCATAATTTGAGCACAACTTTTACTGATATTGTCTACTGATTGAAAAATGTCACCGCATACAGATGTAGCCAGATAATAACCAGAGTTATCATAGTTATAAATACGTCTGCAAGCTTCTACATATGTTTTGGATGCATTAACTAATTTTGTAATATCAGTTTGCACACCGTAAAACGCAGAAACATGATTATCGGTAATAAGCTTATTGATTTCTTCGAGGTTATTAATGGTGTAATTCATCAATGCTATTTCGGTCGGTATGTTGTTACGGTTAAAATAAGCAGAAGATGAATTAGCAACCTCACTGCTCGAAAAATAATAAAGCATATCATCAGTATATTTTGTCAACATATAAACGTAGTTGGCAGTATACAAATTTTGAAGAGCTTCTGCATACTCCGTTATAGGAACGGTATCCGTACTCGCTGCATATGCCGGAACACTGCTACACATTACACCTAAAGCTACAAATAAAGCTAAAACCTTCTTTTTCATAACATTTCCCTCCGCAATGTAATATTTAAAATCTTTTAACGGTTGACAATGTAAAAATAAGGTAATATAATGTAATCAACTTACCAATATTTGCTATAAATTGATTGTAAATCCAATACCGTACGAAGTCAATACAAAACCATTAAATAAGTAAAGATTTTATAAATTAATACTATAAACAACACAAAAAGTTGTCAATAGTAATAGTACCTAAAAACGCCTAAATGTTACTAAAAATGCGAAGGGGAGTTGATTATGGATTACAAACAAATGATTAAGAAGCAACTAAAAGACCTGAGCGAAAAACAATTACGAATTGTGTACATATTTATAATTCACTTAAATGCTGAAAGAGGGGAGCGTTAAAGCTCTCCTCTTTCTTTTTTTTCTGCAATAATAGAGTTTATAAATTTCTCTATTACTTCCCAATCTTCTGTATCTAAAGCGGCAAGGGCAGAAATAAACCTCTTTTTAAATGAACTGCCATCATTAAGAATGTCACCAAAGAAAGCTGCTAACTCTTCCTCTTTGCTTTGAATAACAAACATTTCACCTTCTCCGGTACGAAGCCATTCTTCGTCTACATTAAACTCTCGGCATATTGATAAAATAATCGCGTCAGTTGGATTACGTATTCCTTTCTCATAACCAGTGATAGTGTTTCCTTTAACTCCTATTTGTTCGCCAAACTCTGTTTGCGTAAGTTTTAATCTTTTTCTTAGTTGTTTAATTCTTTCGTTCACGTTATTCACCTCCTTATGGTTTATATTATAGATTATAAAACTCGCATAGTCAATATTTTTTTTTTGGAATATACTTGACATTTAACTCGAAATGCGATATTATAAACTCGTAAGAGAAGTTATAAACTCACAAACGAAAGCGAGGTGAAAATAGATGAAGAAAAAAGACAGAGAAATAGTAACAAATGTAAAAGAAACATTAATGCTACTCAACGAACATGACAAAGACAGAGTATTAGCGTTTTCAGAGGGAATGATGCTCATGGCAAAAAAGAATAAGGAGGCGAGCTGATAACGATTATATTCGGCAAAGGTACAAGCAGAGTTGCATAAAATAACAAAAAAGAGGTGTTTACATGGACAAAATAAAAGAAACGAAAGTGTACTATTTCCCGAATGCAGTTATTAGCGTGCATATTCCTGATTTGACCGATGACGAATATGAACGACGCCACAAAGAGCTCGAAAGAGCAGTGGCAATTATGGCTAAAGAAATTGATAGAGCCAATGCAGAAAAAGAAAAACTAAAAGCTTAATTATATAAAAATTAAGCAGGAAAGGAACAGCATTGAAAAAGACAGCAATAATAATACTCCTTATGCTGTGGGCAGTAGTAGCATGGTTCATCGGCTATGGGATAGGCAGCGTAATAAAAATAATTGGGGCGTGAGAAAATGAAACCTAAAGAATATAAAATACAAACAGGTCTGCGAGTGCCAGAAGAACTACATACAGACCTGCAAGAGAGAGCAAAGGAAATTGGTGTATCTGTAAATCAGCTTATTCTAATGCTTATATACATCGGCATCAAGCTTATTGAAAAAGGTGTTATTCCTCAAGACTATAAGGAATAGAACCATTAAGCATCTCATAATCTTCGATATATTTCTTTAATACATATTCGGCAAGATTATTTATAGAACGGTTTTCTTTAGATGCTAAGTATTTGAGTTTGGTATAAGTAGTTTCATCAAGCCTTAATCCAGTTTGAATTTTGATAACTGCCATAGTGATACCTCCATTAATAATATTTGTTAGCACATTGTATCATTTTGTTATTGACATATCTACTAACGAATGTTAGCATATAGATAACAAAGGAGGCTGAAACATGAACTGGCAAAGATACCTACTAATGACCACAGCAACATCATGTGTCAACTGCACACATTATTATCAGCATTATATATACGTCAATCACGATAAAGCGTATATAGCAATAAATGAAGGTCATTGTTGTTATCCGAGGGTAAAAAGAAGAAGGCCGGAGGATAGTTGCGAAAGATTTGAAAGGAGGGGAAAAAATGAAGCATAAAGATGTTTTAACAACAATCGGCTATACAGCACTTTGGTTTTTAATCGGTGCAGGACTGATAATTAAAAACGACAATGGCGGTTTTATTTATATCTTGTTTGGGATTTTTATGTTGCTGATGGAGCTTGTGTCCGAAAGATGGACTTGCGAACGACTTAAAAGGGAGTTAAGCAGAGAGCGTAAACAGCATGGCAAAATTGTTGTAAAGGTGGGTGAGTGATGGACAAGCTTCGGGACATAACATCGGAAGAAAAAGAACTAATCAAGGAGTTGAAGAAAATCGAAATTAAGAAAAAGAAAAAACACGAGCAAATATTAGACGAGTTTTTATGGGGAGCTGCCAGTTTAGGGAGCTACGAGGGAGTGTTAAAGCGAAGAAAATGAAAAAGAAGAAAAAGAAGCTATCAAACGACTGTAAAAAGTGCTATTATGCAGTACTTTGTTACGAAAGAGGGCGAGGGGTAGCGTGTACAAACTATAAACCAAGCAAATAAGGAGGATAAAAATGGAGTGGATCACAAAGCAGTATTATCGCAGGAAGAATTGTTTACATGATGTAAGCGTATCGGTAAACGGCAACAACAAAGACAAGCATGGATACAGAACATCTTTTGCTTTCCGTAACAACTGTAATAAGAAGGTAAGCACAGATAATTACATAGTAATTGGCTTTACCGGAACAAGAGTGTACTTTAAAAACGCACCAAAAGAAACAGGTTTCCACCTTTTTTCAAGGAATAAAGACGGTGGGACGGTGTATCGTGTAGCAATAACAGGTAAGTACGATGGCTTCATCGGTGATTATGACTTACTTTTTGATAACTTGAATGGGCTGTGGTATATCGACAGTGGATTAAAGAAGTGATTGTTATGGCAAGTAAGATATGTGATATGGACTGCTTCAACTGTATATTTGATGATTGTAAATACGATGGTTCACAGACAGCGAAAGAAGGTCTTATGTTAAGGAACGCAGGTTGTCCTACAGATAAAGAGCTTAAAGCAAAAGAACCAAAGAAAAAAACGAAAACAAAACCGTATACAGAAAAGCAGAAAGAGTATAAACGTCAATACGCAATCAAAAACAAAGAAAGGATTAAGGAATACAAAAAGAAGTACTACGAAGAACACAAAGACGAATTTATGCGTCGGTCGGAACAAGAGTATGAAAGAAGAAAAGCCGCTCCGGGACGGCAATCCCAGTGAGCGGCAGACACAAAAACACACTTATAGTATAGCACAATTATTTGCGGAGTTAAAGGAGGAATTATAATGGGATTAACAAAACTTGAAAAAACCTTGATAGATGAGCTTTCAAGCATGAGCACTGAAGCAGACATGTGGCGTGACAGTTACTACGAAATAAAAGATGAAATGTTAAAGCTTGAGGGGGAATACAAAGCACTTGAAGATAAATACAATGCGTTATTGGCAACGACAGTACCGGAGGAGGAATTTTGATGTGTGAATATTGCCACAGCTATCCTCATAAATCAGGTTGCCCGAACGAGCCAAAAGCGAAAAACGTTTATATCTGCAAACATTGTAAAGAAGGTATTCAGGAAGGTGAAGAATTTGCGAGAATCGGCGAGGACTTTTATCATCTGGAATGTCTCGAAGATTTAGGAATAAAAGAAGTCTTAGAGCTTGCGGAAATTGATGTTGAAACAGCGGAGGTTGATTAAATGATTACTTTTGAAGATATAAAAAAGGCTAATGACACAATAGCTACAATGAACATTGCAGGTAAAGACTATGCAGAGGTAAATCAGAGAATAAAAGCCTTTAGAATGGTTTATCCGGAAGGAACGATAAACACCGAAATAATAAGCCTTGAAAATGGCGTTTGTACAATGAAATCAACCGCAATGAATGAAGGTAAAATCTTAGGAACAGGATTTGCACAGGAGAAAGAAGGATCTACTTTTATAAATAAAACGAGCTACATCGAAAACTGCGAAACATCGGCAGTTGGTAGAGCGTTAGGAATGTGCGGCTTTGGAATTGATACAAGTGTTTGCAGTGCGGAAGAATTGCAGAATGCACTTAATAATCAGAATAAGCCGGAAACGAAAAGCAAGCCAAAAATCGAGTATGCAACAGAGGAACAGATTGCAAAGCTCACTAAAGAATATCAAGGTAAAAGAGAAAAGCTTGATAAATTCTTAAACGAAAACGGTGTTACTGCAATTATGAGATTGCCAAAAGATGTAGCACAGAAAAAAATTGATGAGATAGAAGCTTGGAGAAAAAAACAGGAGGCATAAAAAATGGACGGTCTTGCTACTTTAAAAATCGAAAACAGCATATCGTTTAAAACGCTTGAGAGTGGCAAGACTGAGGTTTCCTTTATGATCGATAAATTAACCACAAAAGACAAAAACACCATTAAGGCGGCTTTGGAGCAAGCGGGAGAAGCACTTACAATAAAGATAAGTAAATACCGCAAAAAAAGAAGCCTTAATGCCAACAGCTACTTCTGGACATTGGTTGGAGAGCTTGCGGAAAAGCTAAACCGAAAGAAAGAAGAAATCTACTGGGAATACATAAAAGACCTCGGTATCTATCGGACGGTCGAGATTGACGAAAATGCGGTCGATACAATGATATATATGTGGAAGTCACATGGTTTAGGCTGGATAGCGGACAGATTAGACCATGGACAGCATAAAGGATTTGTATTAGTCAACTTTTATTACGGAAGTAGCTGTTACAATACAAAACAAATGTCAAGGCTGATAGATGCCGTTGTAAATGATTGCAAAGAACAAGGCATAGAAACATTGACGCCGACAGAGTTAGAAGAAATGAAAAGGGCGTGGGACGGTGAAAGGAAGTCATAAAGTATCTGTTTTGCAGGGCGTAGAAAAAGAATGTTACATAACCGGCAGAACGGACAACCTTGAAAAGCACCATTGTTACTATGGCGTTAAGGGACGAGCTATTTCCGATAAATACGGTTTTTGGGTCTGGTTGATACCCGAATATCACAGAGGTACAAACGGAGTACATGGAAAGAATGGTCATGAGTTAGATATGGAGCTTAAACAGGCTTGCCAAACAGCTTATGAAGAAGCAGGACATACAAGACAAGAGTTTATACAGCTTATAGGCAAAAACTATTTATGAGGTCGAATATGAAGCAATTAACAATAGACGGAACACCAGTGGCGAAGGGTAGGCCAAGATTAGGACGCTACGGCACATATACACCTAAAAAAACACAGGAGTATGAAGAATATGTTAAAGCCTGTTGGGTATCAAAATACGGCGGTATTCAGCCGTCAGAGCAACCATTAGAAGTGAGCATAGTATTTTATATGCCAATGGGGAAAAGTTGGACTAAGCGAAAAACAGAGGAATATAAAGGACGGCTTCATACCAATAAACCTGATATTGATAATCTTGTAAAGGCAGTATTGGACGGGTTAAACGGAGTAGCTTACAAGGATGATAAACAGATTGGAACTCTTAGCGTAGTAAAGCGTTGGGCGGTAGTTGGTAAGACAGAAGTATGGATAAAAGAGGTGGAGTAAATGGAAAGGGACAGCATAGTATTCTACAAAAGTTTTTTTGATGCAATAAAAGAACTGCCGCCGGAAGATTTTAAAAACTGTATGACCGCTTTAATGGAATACGGCTTCGAAGGCAAAGTGCCAGAAACAAGTGGAATTGCAAAATCTATCTTTTTAATGGCTAAACCACAAATCGATAAGAATAACCAAAGGTATGCAAATGGTAAAAAAGGTGGTAAAACAACGTTCCGAGACGAACCAAACACAAACCAAAACGCAACCAAGCACGAACCAAATACTAACCAAAACGCAACCGAACACGAACCAAACACTAACCAAACACGAACCAAACACGAACCAAACACTAACCA
>OKRW01000438.1_pt1 | contig 41841 bp, 29 predicted proteins | sample 1601151 | NCBI WGS metagenome assembly OKRW01 (sample SAMEA3541471, study PRJEB24748) | human gut metagenome | biome: human gut; feature: human-associated habitat; material: faeces | place: China | collected 2012 | reverse complement strand
CGTCTTGGTTATTATTATCTTCCCATTTCTTTTCTACAGGAATTTTTACTTTTTCAGTATTTTTGTTCGTAATTGTAAATCCATCTTGCATTGTTCCGGTAATTTCTGAAGTATATCCTTCAGGTACATTCTTTTCAACTACTTCATATTTGATTTCTGAACCATCTGCTTCATACTTATTTAGTCCTGTAAATGTATATGTCCAATTTTCACTTGCTTTTAGTTCATGTTCTTGAATTACATCATTACTTCCTACTTTTTTAAGTTGTACAGTTACTGAATCTTTTGCAGGACCAATCCATTTTTTAATTACTGGAATAGAAATTTTTTCATTAAGTTTATTTTCTATGGTTTTTAATGCAATTCTGCTATTTTTATCAAAATCTTTCTCTTCAACATAAACTGGATCTTTTAAAGGTAGATAATTGTCAGGTGCTTTTGTTTCAACGAGTTTATATCTATCCAAAACTAAATTTCCAAGTTCACCTTTTCCATCAGTACCGGTAGTAATAGTTCCAACTTTTTGGTTGTTACGCACACGAATAACATCAAACATTGCTCCGGATAATGATGATCCGTCATTTCCTTTTTTATGCACTTTAATTTTATATACATATCCTGCGCCACCACCACTGGCATCTATAATTTTATAAGACGTATTATGCTTAAAAGTTTTTCCGGCATCTATAAGTTCCACTTTGTTTTTAAATTCTTCACCAACCACAGGTTCATAGGATATTTTAACTTTATATCTAATCATCAATCCTTTACCTTCTGGTCTATTTCCAATATCAAGTGTAAACTTATTGCCCTCAATCTTAAGTTTGTCTTTATATTTTGCAGTTACATCTACCTCATTAGTAAATAAAATATCTGTTCCTGTTGCATTTTTAACCCATTTACCTTCAAGTATCTGGAATGAATTTTCAACATATTGAACTCCCGGATTCAAAAGTTCATCAGTTACCTTTGCATTTACCATTTCCTTATTGGATTGATTAATACTTATTTTATAATGACCTATAGTTTTATCTTTACTATCCATCCAGCCACCTTTTATTACTTGTACAGGTGAAACTTGTTGCGGATTATAAGTAACAGTGCCTGCAGGAACAACTGTTCCATCTCCCTTTGCAGTAAGTGTTACCGGAATAACACCTGTTTGAGTTTGCGTGTTACTATTAATTTGAATATTAAAATAAAATGATCCTTTAACATGAGAATGTTCTTGGGCATATTTTGTATAGGTAATAACCACTTTTGCAGGATTACCATCAACTATTTTTCCATTTGCAACAACATCATTTCCAGCTTTAATCTCAAAATCAAATGGAGATGCCGGCGAAAAGCCTTTAGGCAATGTCAATGTTGTAGTGTCCCCCTCTTTTACCTGATTATTTGGCAATGCATACTCCGCATTTATCCTAAATGCTTTCCAAGCAGGCATTGGCTCCGTAATCGGTTTACCCTCCAAATCTGTAATATATGCCTTTGTTATTACATTTGAATGCACTTCATCAGCATGTGCTGTAATCTTTGCATGTAATATAATTGAAAAAACCATCGTAACTACGAGAAAAATACTTAAACTTCTTTTAATTAAATCTCTTTTCAAATTTTTCTTCCCCTTTCTAGTACCTTTTCAAACTTTATTATTTTGTTTCATAATAAACTCAGACTTTAAATTATATGTAAAATTTACAAATTAGATGTTCTCCAACATTTATAAAAGTTCAAAAATCCATAATAAATTTATACTAATTTCAGTTTTTACATAAAATATAAAGTCATAGGCTATTATACCATAAAATGACAGTAAAGTCTAATATTTTAATTGTTATAATTATGTTATGATATAATCTAAGATTAAGTCCACAAAAAAAGAATCCCACTGAACAATCAGAAAAGAACTCTCTTTTATAAATACTATTTAAAATCGATAAAAAATTTAATTATAAATATTATATTTTAATATAACAACATTTATTCATATATATATATATCACATAATATGTTTAAATATGTTCAATTTTTTCAAATCAAAAGGTGCATATCTAAATGGTAAATCAAAAATTGTTTTATTTTTTACAATTCCTTTTTTATGACTTAATAAATCAAAACCATGTTTCCCATGATAAGAGCCCATACCGCTATTTCCTACTCCACCAAAAGGAACATGACTATTTGCAAGTTGCATTATAGTATCATTAACACAACCTCCTCCATAGGAAAGACTGTTAATAATATTCTCGGCGTTTTCTTTTCTTTGAGAAAAAATATAACATGCTAATGGCTTTTCTATTTCTTTAATTATATTAATAACTTTATCTATATCATCATACTCAATAATCGGTAATAAAGGTCCAAAAATTTCACCTTTCATAATCTCGTGATTAAAATCTACATCAGGAAATATTGTAGGTTCAATCTTTCTTTCGCGATCATTACTTTTTCCGCCAATTACTTTTGACTCAGTCTTTATTAAATTTAAAAGACGTTCATAATGATTAGTATTAATAATTTTTGGATAAGATTTGTTATTTACAGCATCAGGATATCTCAATCCAATTTCTTTTTGCAAGCATTTAATAAGTTCTTCTTTTACATTTTTATGAACAACAATATAGTCTATTGAAACACATGTCTGTCCCGCATTTAATAGTTTCCCCCATACGATACGTTTTGCTGAAAGTTTAATATCAGCTGTTTCGTCAATAATACAAGGACTCTTTCCTCCTAATTCCAAAGATACAGGAATTAAATTTTCACTCGCTACACGCATTATAATTTTCCCGACTCTTGCACTTCCGGTAAAGAATATAAAATCATATCTTTGATGTAAAATTTTATCATAATCAAGTTCAGAATCTACACAGTAAATATATTCTTCTTCAAATGTTTTATTTATTATATCTCTAATTATTTTTGATGTATTTTTGCTCTCTTTTGAGCATTTTATAACAGCACAATTTCCTGCAGCAATAGCAGCAACCAGTGGAGAAAGCGATAAATTAAAAGGATAATTCCAAGGAGATATTATTAATACAACTCCATACGGCTCTGAATAGACATAGCTTTTAGCGGGAAATGTACCAAGACTTCCCCTTACCCTTCTAGGCTTACTCCATTTCTTTACATTTTTCAATGCCTCACGAATTTCACCATATACTATTCCAATTTCAGTAAGATAACCTTCTGCCTCTGATTTTGAAAGGTCACTATTTAATGCAGATAGTATTTGCTTTTCATTCTCTTTAATTACATTCTCAAGTTTTCGTAACATACTAATTCTATATTCAACAGATTTTGTCGCATCTGTGTTAAAAAATTCTTTTTGCTTTTCAACTACACTTTTTAATTCCATTTTGTACTCCTCATAATATGCTCTATATTTTATTATAATTTGCCCTAAATATAAGCCTTAAAACATATTTTGAATTTCTTAAAAGGCTCCTAGCAGTAATTCAGGAGCCTATTTAATTTTATATTAATTAAGATAGAATATATAATTATCTTCATACTAAACTTTTCATTTATAACTAATATTTCATACAGTCATCAGGAGCATCTTCATCAAAATGATTTTTCCTGCCAAAGTCTGCAATCTCGCCAATATGAGCAAAAGTATTATCATCAAATTTTCTATATCCGCTATGACCGGTACAGACTGCTTCAATGTTATATCTCTTAACTTTTTCTTTTAATTTAATTAAGGATTTTTTATTCATTTCCGGAAATTGTGTGAAAAAGTCAAAGAATGGATAACCACCTTTTTTATTAATAGCTAAACAATCTCCACTTATAAGAATTTTGTCATCAACAATATAACACATATGTCCAATTGTATGTCCAGGAATATGAATAGCAATTATTTTTATCCCTTCAATATCAAAAACTTGTCCGTCTTGGATAAGCTTGTATCCAGGAGATAAACTTACACCAATATTAAGCTTTAAAAATCCTAATTTCTTTATTCTATAAAGTTGTCCTGTTAAATATTGTTCGTCATTTTCGCCAATATACACTTGAGCATTTGGGAAAATATTCTTTCCATTCTTATCAATTCCACCGGCATGATCTACATCAACATGAGTTAAAAAAACATGTTTAATATTATCCGGATTTATATTAATTTTTTCAAACTCAAGATTGACATTCGGGAAATTCATATGTCCTGAATCAAAGGCAATAGTATTACCATCTTTAGTATAAAACCACATATTCACATCCGCTTCCCTGACACATGAAATTCCATTTGGAAAAATACCGGTATCAGATGGACTAAGTGCTTTTGTACCCTTCAAAAGATACCTTTTAAAATGCCTGTCAAAGAAATAAATTACTCCCATTATCTTCTCCCTTACAATTAAGCCACTAAAAACATTATAAATATGCAAAAATCGACCTCTAGAAATAGCTCAGTCGTATCCAAAGGTCGATTTATTTATGTTTTATTATGAAATTAACAGTTATTAATTTTCATTTTTTCTTCTTTTTAATCCAACAATTAAAGCTCCTGATATTCCAACTAGAACTGTATATAAAGCTATACTTGTTCCTGCACCTGTTCTTGGTAATTTATTATTTGGTTTCTCATTACCAGGTGTTGTTGGATTTGTTGGATTAACTGGTGGCTTTTTAGCTACATATTTTAATGTAAATGTGATGTCTTTACTTGTAGGATTAATTGCATCAGCTCCTTCCGGTAGTTGTTCTGCATACCAGTTTAGCTTAAAATTAATCACATTTCCAGTTGCTGTTTCTCTAGCTTTTGCCTTAAGTTCTCCGGTCATTGTTCCTTTAACTGTATAATTTGTATTTTCTAATGCTTTATTATTGAATCTAGCACCATTAACTACAACATTAAGCTTATCTTCCATTCCGTTTACGGCATCTTTTAATTCAGCAAATGATTTTACTTCTTTATTTACTGTCATCACTACCTTTATAGTTTTTCCGCTCACACTTGAACTAACTATCCTGTATTTTCCATTATCATTCAATAATGATACTTGCGGATTTCCTTCGAAATCCATTTCTTCAGGCAATGTCAATATAGCTGTAAAAGTTGAACTATAATCAGAAATTTTAATAGTTGAAGGGTCTGTGTTTGTCTTTTTGAATTGTTCTTCTATATCTTTCATTTGTTTTTTAACCGGTGATACATCTAAAGAACCGGTAAAAGCAACTTTTGTTCCCTTTTCAACTTCATAAACTTTATCATGTTCTGTATTATCTCCTACTAAGATATCTCCTAATAATTTTTGAGTTGCTTCGAATGTATTTTCAGCAGTTTCTACATATTTAAGTGTTAATTTTATATCTTTAGTAGTAGGATCAGTTGAATCTTCTCCTCCGGCAAGTTGAACACCTTCCCAAATATAATCAAAATTGATTACATTTCCTGTAAGAATGTTTGTAGCCTTTGCTGTGAATTTACCGGAAACCATTCCATTAATTGTATAATTTGTATTAGCTTTAGCCTTATCTGTATCAAATTTAACACCTTTTACATTAACTTTTAAATCATTTTCTACTCCATATACAGCTTCTTTAACTTCTTTAAAAGTTTTAATGTTATCTGCAACAGTAAGAGTAACAGTAATTGTTTTGCCGGTTACTTTTTGTTCGGTAATCTTAAACTTACCATTTGCTCCGGCTAATTCAACTGTATAACCATCTGCAAATTTCATTTCTTCCGGCAAAGTCATTTTAGCTGTAAAGCTTGTATTTACATTTTCTACTTTAATATCTGTTGCAACACCGGAAGAAGGATATTTGTCTTCAAGTTCTTTCAATTGTTTCTTGATAGGAGAAACATTTAAAAGTCCGGTCATAGTCAATGAATCATTTTTATTAGCTTCGTACACCTTATCATGTTGTGTATTTCCATTAACCAATAAATCTCCGTCTAAATTTCCTTTTTGTGAAATATCTTGTTCTGTAGATTTAACAAATACATCAGACTTTGAAAAATTAGCTGCTAATGGTTTTGTACTAACATCTGTATTGTAAACAACTTTCGTAAAAAAATATGCTAAATTACCACTAGCATGTGTTTCAAAATCACCTTTTGCAGTTATATTTTTAGATTCTAAAGCTTTGGCTTCATTAAGACTATTTGCTTTTACAGTATATGGAATACTGATATCTAGAGTTTTATTTGAAGCAGCGCCACCATCTTCATTATAGTGTTTATATATACCTGCCCAATTTTCATCGCGTAACGGGAATTTAAACGTAACAACTTGTCCACTTACAGTATGAGTAAATGCCGCCTTGTTAAACATGCTAGTTGAATTATCAGCCATAATTTTAGTGCTGTCAATAGTTACACCCTCAGGGAATATAACTTTGTATTCAACATATGCTATCTTGTTTTTTCCGTCTTTACCATGTGGGTACCATCCATTGGTTGCAGCTTTTTTCATTTCGCTTTCAATTCCAGACAGCACTTTTCCCATTGGAATCTTTGCATCCCACTTTCCTTCATAAGTTCCGGAATTGCTACCTTTTACTCCTTTTACAACTCCGCTAGTTTTTGTATATTGTGCTACATTTAATGTATTTGCAGCATGAACAGAAGATGCTCCGGGTATTATTACCCCTAAAGCTATCACTAACGCTGTAAAAAAAGAAAGGAACTTTTTAATTTTGTTCTTCATCTTTTCATCTCCTTTTTTATTTTCCTCCATATCAAAATGACAAATTCATTTATCCGTATAAAAATAAATAAACAACTTTCATCTTTCGACATTTGTCAATACTTTTGATAACTTTTCAGTGTAATTATACCACAAAGTTATCTAGAATACAACTATCTATAACCATTGTAATCACACAAAAATTCACAAATCAACATTTTTGACATTATATGATATATTCTGTATTATTTTAATCAAACATTTTTAAAAAATCTAATAGTAGTATATATTTTACCTATATTTTTCATTATATTTAAGTAGTTTTCTTCTGCCTTTTTGTTTCAACATACTACCAATAATTACAAAAGGAAATAATAAAATCATATAAAGATAGTAATGACTATATTTTACGGTTGCTGTATATTTCGCTTCTCCTGATACGGCTTGCATTTTTTCATCTTTTATTATTTCTCTAATTCTATCTACTGTTATTCTGCTTTCATCTGATAATAATTCATTCAATACTTCTTTGTCAGTAATTTCAAAAACTGTATCGTTAATAAGTTGGCTATTTCCTAAATTGTCAAAATAATAATATTTCTCATTTTTTATCCAAACCGAACCAGATATATTACTATTTATAGATTTTACTTTTTCCCAACCTTCCTTTTTATCAAAACTAACTATTTGAGAATTTATTGAATACAATCGTCTTATATGTGGCGATCTATGTCTAATAATATATTTTTCATAAGAACTTAAAAAATAGATATTTTCTTCATCACAGAATACATTCTCATCTAAAAACTCAATATTTCCCTTAAAATTATTTTCTCCAATTTTTATTTGCTTATTTTTTCTTTGATTATAAAAATACACTCCATCTTTTGAAGCAAAAAATAGATTATAAATATGAGAACTACTATTTCCAATTACTCTATAAGGAGTGAAATTTTCGTCAAATCTAAGATTACCTTTAAAAACTTCTCCACTCTTTTTATCATAAAGCAAATCCTCCCCCTGCTCAACTGAAACGACTTCTAATTCTCCACTATTTTTAATTGGTAAAAGTTCATTTTTGTAATAGACATTATTTTTATCACAAAAATACTCTCCATGTTTAGAAACCTGCTTTATAGTATTTACATCTGCGTTTTCAAGTGGCTTTCCCTTGTAGTAGAGCACATCTCCATCTGTTGCAAAATATATTAAATTATTAATTTTCGAAATTTTCTTTTCAGTATTTAATTTATGATATGGATAAATATATGACTTAGGCTTTTTATCCTTAAAAAATGCATGAACTATATGTCCAAAAATTTCTGAAACATAAGAAATCTCATCATTTCTCTCAGAAAGTGAAGAACAAAAATAAGTACTTTTACCATCAGTATAATATCCATTTCCAACATTAGTTATTTCTTTTGGATTAAGGTCTTCAATTTTTACATTTCCAAAATAAACATGATTTTTATCAATTCCAACAACACGAGAATCATAAGTATTCTCTGAATTAATAACACTAAAAGAATCTACATCTGCATCCTCTACAATATAATATCCACCACTTGGAATAAGTGCATAAATCTTATTATCATATTTATAAAAAATGCTATTGCCAATTCTCTGTCCACTTCTTTCAATATTGACATAAGTATCATCTCTTACGAGAAGCTGACTAAATGTAAAAAAGCAATTGCTAAAATAAATAAAATTAAACAAATACCTAAAATTTTTGAACGAATACTTTCATTCTCTTTCCAATCCAAATAATATCATCCCCCATAGTTGAACTTATCAAATATATTATATCACAACTTGTCATTCTTTTCTCTTTAGTATTACTAAAAAAAGTTGCTATACTTGAATATCCAATCAACTATAAACAACTCTTTTAGAGTATTATATTTAATTTATTTTTCTAATGCTTGGTCAATGTCTTCTATTAAATCACGAATATCCTCTATCCCTACTGAAAGTCTGATTAGGTCCGGAGATACTCCCGCTGCTATTAACTCTTCATCATTCATTTGTCTGTGAGTTGTTGATGCAGGATGTAGAACACAAGTTCTTGTATCTGCTACGTGAGTAACAATTGCAGCAAGTCTTAATGAGTCCATGAATTTAACTGCAGCTTCTCTACCACCTTTGATTCCAAATGATATTACTCCACAGGATCCATTAGGTAAATATTTTTGTGCCAATTCGTGTTGGCTATCATTTTCTAAACCTGAGAAAGAAATCCAAGACACTTTAGGATGTTTTTCTAAATGTTTAGCAAGTGCTAGAGCATTTTCGAAATGTCTTTCCATTCTTAAGTGTAAAGTTTCTAAACCAACTCCAAGATAGAAAGAGTTTTGTGGTGAAGGTATAGAACCTAAATCTCTCATTAAGTTAGTTGTCATTTTTGTAATATATGCACCCTTACCAAAGCTTTTGGTATATACTGTTCCATGATATGTTTCATCTGGAGTTGTTAGACCTGGATATTTTTCGCTATATTGTGTCCAATCAAAATTACCTGAATCTACAACCGCTCCACCAACTGCATTTGCAGAACCATTCATATATTTTGTAGTTGAGTGTGTAACAATATCTGCTCCCCATTCAAAAGGTCTACAGAAAATTGGTGTAGGGAACGTGTTGTCGACTATTAGAGGAACTCCATTTTTATGAGCAACTTTTGCAAATTTTTCTATATCTAAAATATTAAGTGATGGATTTGATATAGTTTCGCCAAAAATTAATTTTGTATTTGGTTTAAACTTTGATTCTAACTCTTCAACTGAGATATCAGGGTCAACAAAAGTTGATTCAATTCCTAAATTTTTCATTGTATTTGCTATAAGGTTATAAGTTCCACCATAGATAGCAGAAGTTGAAATTATATGATCCCCTGCACTAGCTATATTTAATATTGCATAGAAATTTGCTGCTTGTCCTGATGATGTCAAAATTGCTGCAACTCCACCTTCTAGTTGGCAAATCTTATTTGCTACTGCATCATTTGTAGGGTTTGCAAGTCTTGTATAAAAGTATCCTGAATCTTTTAGATCAAATAAATCTCCCATTTTTTCTGATGATTCGTATTTGAAAGTTGTTGATTGTACTATTGGAACCACTCTCGATTCTCCATTTTTTGGTTCATAACCACCTTGTACACAGATTGTGCTTGTATTATATTTTTTTGTCATTTTTATTTCTCCTTTAAAATTATTTTATTCAAATTGTGTTATAGGTTCACTGCCACTTACAGCTCCTATAACTAGTCCAAGTGTAGCAGGTAATACCCAAGCAAATCCAAGACCACTTAGTGGAAGTATATCAATAAATACCTTGATACTAGGGACATTAGCTACAGATAAAATTGCTTCTAATACACTTACTGCCAATGTAAAAATTAATGCATATCTGAAACTTTGTTTACTAGGTATAAATTTACGGAAAATACCCAAAATCATTAATACTATTAAACTAGGGTAAACTCCCTTGTAAATTGGTGTTGCATAGTAAACTATGTTTTCAACTCCAAGTACTGCAATTGTAGCACCAACAACTGATGAAACTACAGCAGCTATCTTGTGTGGTATCTTTCCATTCGAAAAATCATGGAAGAAGTTTGCTATTGATGTAATTTGACCGATGGCAGTTGTTACACAAGCCAAAACTACAGCTATTGAAAGGAATAACATTCCATTCTTTCCTAAAACTCTTTCAGCAATTGCCAATAATAGCTGGCTTCTATCTATATCTTTTGGATAATAGCTACTTACTGAAGCTCCTAAATATATAAGTCCTACATAAATTACTGCTAAAAGAATTAAAGCTATTACTCCACAATAAGCAGTTAATTTATTTCTTTCTCTGCCTGTACGATATCCTCTATAAACAATATCTCCTATAAAAACAGTACCTATAAGGTAACTTACTATTAAATCTCCAGTTTGGTAACCTTCTAAAAATGAATGAGTAAAAACTCCACTTTGTTGTGGAAATGTTGGAACTCCTATTGGAGTAAAGATTCCCTTTATAATAATTCCAAGTAATACTACTACCAAAACTGGTGTTAAAAATTTACCAACACTATTAATCATTCTATTTATATCCAATGAAAAATATAGTGCAATAGCAAAATATCCAATTATAAATAATACAATAGATATACTTGGAAAAAGTGATTTAAATCCTAATTCATAAGCAACCGCTCCTGTACGAGGCACAGAAATACATCCTGCAAAAACCATTATAAATAATAATAAAAATTTAGCAAAATTTTTGTGTATATCTTCAGTCATAGCTTCAAGAGAACCGCCATTTTTCGAAATTACATATAATCCAACTACTGGCATTAAAACTGCTGAAATGCAAAATCCTATTGCAGCCAAAGACCATTGACTTCCTGATAAAAATCCTAATAGAGGTGGAAATATAAGATTTCCTGCACCAAAGTAGGACCCAAATAGTGCTAATCCTACTATAAAAATATCTTTCTTTTCTTTTTTCATAATCTTCTCCTTTGTATTTAAACATATTTATTAAAGGGAATGAGAAGTACAATAAAGATTTAAGGAACTAGTTGCGCACCTAGTTATGAGAATAAAAAAGCTCTCGTCCATCAAAGGACGAGAGCGAAAACTCACGTGTTACCACCTTAATTCATCTTTTTATCACTAAAAAGACCTTATTGAGTACTATCATACTCGCAATGCTATAACGGGCACACCCGTCACAACCTAAATCTAAAAATAGATCTCGATGTGATGACTCCAAGGCCATGTTCGAAAGCTTCTCTCTCATTTCTCTCACCAAACGAAATGTCTCTGTATTGATTGAATAACTTTCTACTCTTCTCTTCAACGTCTTGCTATAGATTATAAGGGACAAAAAACATTTTGTCAATACCTAAATTGAAATTTTTTTAATATTTTTTTATAACTACAAATCAATAAAACAAATTATTTTTTCTTTTTTAAATCACGTCTTATTTTTACTAATTTATCCGCAATCATATTACGAGATTCACCCATCCTAAAAGAAGCAATTCTGCTTAATGTTCTACCATATAATCTGCTATGTCTTTCAAAAATTTTATCTACAGTCAAAGTCATTCTATCTTGGAACTCTTCTTCAAGTTCAGCAATATTTCTTTGGAAGTTAGTCAATCCTGATACTGTAAGAGTAAAATCAGAAGAATGTATAGCCAGTAAAACAACAGCAAGGGCTATTGAAAAATTATTAGGAATTGTCACATAAATTTTTTCAAAAAGTGGAATAAAAAATTCCATTATAACAATTGCTCCAATCCCAAAACCAACAGAAGTAATCGCACAAGTCCTTCCATTTATATTAAGTGGCATATCACTATAATCCCACCATCTAGCATGAAACAATTTTTCAAGTACATATGATGTTGGATATTCTAATACCATACTAGCAACAAATCCCATAATAAATATTTGCCACCATGACAGATGAGAAATTTTACCCATTGAAATAAGATCATAAAAAATCAATCCTAAAATCGAACCAAAACCATAAATCGGACATAATGGTCCATACAAAAATCCACGATTTTGCCATTTTCTTTGGTCGATTGTGCAGTATATACTTTCCCATATCCATCCTAAAACACTAAAAGCAAAATATGCATTCAAATATCTAATTAATTCCATAATACTCCTTTTAAAGATATTAGTAATTTGTAACAATCAGTTTTATACTAAAATCCACTCAAATTTTTAAATATTATTTCATTTATTTATAAATTAAAAATGTAAAAATCAAGATTACAACTATTTTAAGTTATTTTATATTTTTTATGTAATAAAAAAAGCTAGGGAGTATTTTTTAAAATTTACTCCCCAAACCTTAATTAATGAACTATATATTTAAGTCCTATCTAAAATTAATTTTCTTTTTTTCTTCTAATTCCTACTGCAGTAAGCACTGCTCCTGATAATCCTAATAATGTAGCATATAGGATTATGTTTGCATCGTTACCTGTTTTTGGTAATTTTTTTCCGGAATTATTATCAGGTTTTAGAGCAGGTTTGCTTTTTTCAACAACTGTAACAACAGCTTTCTTTGTTACACTTGCTCCATCTTTATCAGTTACTTTAAACGTAACAGTATATTTACCTATCTTATCCTTATTAAAACCACCATCATCAATAAGTTTTACATCTTTAGTTAAATCACCATCTTCTTTATCTTTAGCAGATACAACAAGACTCATTAAATTAAATTTTTCGCCTTTTTTAATAGTTTTGTCTTTAACTTCAAGTGTAGGTGCTTCATTCATAGGAGATACGTTCTTGTCGTAAATAGCATACACAGTTGTATCTTCATTTACAACAGTTGTACCTGTAAACTTCATACCTTCTCCATCAGCAGATGTATTCCATTCTTTAAATGTATATCCTGCTTTACTTGGATTAGCAGGCATAGATTGATCAGCCAAATTGTCTGCATCAATTGCTTTGCCATTTTCCACATTGATTGTTGCATACGTTGCACTATCGTTCATGAAAGTTACCTTATTATGATTTACTCTGAATGTATAAGTAATCAAATTAGGTTTATTAACATCACCGGCTTCATCTTTTCCATCCACAGATTGTTTCGCTGCATAAACAATAGCTTGACGGAAGAAATAATGCTTATTATCCTTTTGAATAGCAGAATCATCTTTATTAAAAATAACATTATTATCAGTAGTAAAGATATTTTCATGTGCACCATAAGCATATCCTGTAACAGTATTGTTTTTGTTAATTTCAACATCAGAAGTTACTTGTAATCCGTCCACACTTAGTGTTGCTGATTTAACCTTTTGAATTTTTTTGTATAATTCCTTTAATGTTTCATAAGTATGTGGTGCCTTTAGTCTTGCTTTTACAACAATTCTTCTGCCACCTTTTTCTTTTGTAACAGATAAATCATCAAAACCATCAATACCGGATAATTTGTATTTAGTTGTATCTAGAGATTCTAAACCTTTTGGCAAATCTAAGACAAATACCAATTCAGCATCGGATTGTGTAATTGCAGTTTCAGGCATATTATTTTTCATCATATAGTATGCCGGAAATTCCGAATTAATTACAGCAATAAGTACAGTATTTTTAATCTTTCTAAACAATGATAAATCAACATGAAAATCTAAATTGATTTTATCGCCTATACGATGATTGGAAATAGCTGTACTGGAAAGACCTCTTTCTTTGATATCCGCACGCACATTATAATCAGTTGTTTTTTCCGTTAAGAGATCATTCGCATAATTAAAGTTATATGGATTCCATTGTTTTCCACCTTTCCAACGATTAAGAGCTGGATCAGGATGTTCTTTATGCGGATAATCTTTAGCATATGGAGCTAAATATTGTGTTACCATCTCTTCAACATCTTTATCTACCTCATCATCTGAAGAAATTCCTGCATCTGGAAAGAAAGGAACCAAAGAATACTCATTTAGTCTATTAGCCCATTTTACACGACTACTTGCAAAATAATCCTTTAAATAAGATGGCATAACCCCTTTATGAGTCGAATCTTTATACCAACTTAACTCAGCCCAATAATTGTCTTTTGTTAGTTTCTTTTCTTTTTCAGGCATTTCTTCGGCCAATACTTTTGTAGCACCGGCAAATACACTGAACATCATTAGTAGAGCCAAAACTAAACTCGTAGATTTTTTTACTAACCTTTTCATTGTTTTTATCCTCCGTATTTCTTATAAAAAATTGGTAAGAATACATACCTATCCATCAGGTAAATACTCTTACTAATTACATATAACATGCTTTATAAATCCGTATTTAAAATTTCCATTATTTGTCAATTTTTTATATATTTAGACAGATATACTATACCAAATAAACTCTTTTATCGCCAGTGTTATTTGTCGGTATTAATCGTGTATTCTGCATTAATTTTTTATCCTCATAAAAATAATTTATTTATTAGTAAAAGGTAATACGCCGTTAAATTTACAATTAAAATTTTTTATATGTTCTACTTAAAGTATTAAATTGAATAGCAAGCTCCGGAAACTGAAAGTTGCCAATTTAAGTTTCATCACACCATATCTTCACTTTACTATATTTTTTGTTTTTTGCGTAAGCAAAAATTTTTGAATTTCTAATATAGGTAAATATATTTTCACTTAAATCTTCATCGCATATTGACTCACTCATCATTTTATTTTCATTATCGGACTCATATAAAATATCTACATGAATTTGATAAAATTCTTCATCTTCATTTGAAAATTGTCTAACTAAGGAAATTTGAAACATTGGCTCATCTGCAAAAGTTGTAAATGTTCCTGTCTCAAAAAAAATCATATCTTCTTCAAGCGGTATATTGCACATCTGTTCGAATACATTGACAATTTCCTCAAATGAAATTTAATCAGTTATCTTGTCTTTCAAAAAATTAATAAGTTTATCCATTAATCTCCTATTTCTTATCCTTATAAACCGAAATTCATTAAATAAATTTATGTCTAACACAATCCACCATAAAACATGAATACTCAGGATATAACTTCAATTTAATCTCAGGTCTTGAAGCTCCACTCTTTATACTAAAAATCATTTCCTCAAATTTTCTTTTATCCTCTTCCCAACTAGCAATAATTTCCTGTTTCTCTTTTTCACTCTCATAATCTTCATCAACAATAGCTTCATTTATAGCTTCTTCAAAATATTTTCGATTCTTTTCTTCAAGACTAAAAAATCTTTGCTTTTGATTTTTTAACCATAGAACATAAAAATATTCTTCCCATTCTGCGATATAATAGTACTCAACACAATCTCCACAAAGATTTAAAAACATATCATACTCTTCAAGTGCATAATAGACATCAATAATTTGGTCTTCTGAAATATCATCTGTATTTAAATTATAATTAACATCTTGTCCAGCTTTTACTTTTTCTACATAAGACATTGCTTTATCTTTATTTCCAAGACACACTTCATAGTAAGCTAAACATAGTAACAAACGCATTCTGTTAGGATAAATTTCAAGTAAGCCTAAGAATATTTCATTTGCTTTTTCATATTCCTTAAGTTCAAATAAAGATACAGCAAAATTGAAAGAAGTTACATAATTTTCTTCCATTTCTCTTGCAACCTTAAAGTAATTATGACTTACTATTAAATTCTTTTCATCTTTAGAATATTCATACTCACTAAAATAATAAAGGCCAAGACCTGTATAAGTTTCTACAAATTGTGAATTTAAGTCCTTAGCTTTATTAAAATACTTCAAACTATCCTTAGAAAAATCATCTCCAAAAGCAAGATTGGTATAAATTCTGGCTTTATCATTATCACTTAAAGATTTTTCAAATTCATTTAAAAAGTCTTGTAGAAATTCTACATAATCAAACTGCTCATCTCTAAGTTCCACTTCAACAGAAGCAAGAGTACAAATAACATCAACATTTGATGGACATTCACTTTGCTTTTCTAAAAGATAGCTTTTAATTTTCTCAAGATATTCCTTTGAACTCTCAAAATCGTTTAAAAACGATTTATTATATCTGTTTTCATATTCAGTTTTTAATTCATACCAATATGATTTAATTTTGTTTAACATTTTTATTACAATACCTTTTAAATTTGTAGTATGTCTATAGATTCACTTTAATTTTCTTTACCCGAAGGAAGATAATATAATTTTCCTTCTTTTGAAATTATTTGAACATCTTCATTGTATAGTTCAGATGTATCATAGTTGCTTTGAATTTCAAATTTAGAAGATTGTCCTTTTATCATTTTTGTAGTATTTTCATCAATTGGACGATAATTATATTTTTCATCAATAAAATGTAATGGATAATGAATTACTTTATCTATACCTGCTCTTTTTCTCAAATTTGCATCCAAATTCATATTTAAATTTTTTACCATTTTGTTATGCCAAATATTTAAAGAATTTTGACTATTACTAACCTGATCCTTATAGGTTGATAACATATAAACACATTGTTCTCTTGATTCTTTTCCCAAATTCAAAGCATAACGTAAATCTGAAATCTTAGATAAAGTATATAATAATAAATTCTGATACATAAACCAATTTTGAGATACTCTAACTATTTTTTCATATTCTTCGTACTTCAAATCAGTTTTTTTAGAATAACCTTCAATTGTAAGATTAGCTTGCCCTAGAAGTTTAGTGCACTCTTCTTGCAATCTTTCCAACTTATTAATCTTTAAAATACGTAAATCATTATCTTCTAAAATTTCAACTTTAAAATCAGCAATATTTTTTACATGTGAAACAAGAGAAATTACTCTACCTTTATACTCATTATCTTGAAAATTTTTTATTTCAGATAAATTATTATTAATCTTATCTAGTTCACTATTAATTTGAGACATATAATATTGCCCTACAACCATTGATGTTATATTCATTACAGAAGACACTGAATTTACAGCTATACCAATTCCTTTTTGAGTAGTATCTTTTACTAAATTTGCTTGACCTTTTATTCCATCAGCTCCATGATAAATAGCACGAAAAGCTCCTTTCATTGTCTTAGAATTAGCTAACTTTGCTCCCGCAGGTAATACTACCCTATAAACATCTCTTGTAGAATTAACAAGATTTCCGACAGAAATACCAGTTTGAATTAACCCCGAAATCAAACTATTAACATGTGAAATTACCTTACTATCATTTATCTCTACTAATTTGTTATCATCAAAAATATTCTCTGAAACTGTATCTATATTAATATCAAAAATAGTTACATCATCTGATTCTTTATCCTCAGTTGTTTCAACTAAATTATCATTTCCTTCTATTATTGTTAATGTTCCAACTTCTACATCTTTTAATTCTCTATTTTTCTTATTTTTACAAAAAATGTAAATTAAAATAACTATTAACAGCATAACAACTAGTAAAATACCGATTTTCAAGTATTCCATAAATTTTATCCTCCCATATTTGTTATTTAAAAGTCATTATGTTTTTTTATTTCATCCTCTAATAATTTTAACATTTCATCATTATGTTGTTCTATACATTCATCATCCCATTTGCGATTATTATCTAAAATTAAATTTTTCATTTGAATAAGTTTAGGACTTTGCTTAACTACTTCTTTATATTGTTCCACCTTATGAATAGGAAGCATATTAGAAAATTTTGAATTAGCGGAAACTGTAATTAAAGCTAAATTTCCAAAACTATCTTTGTTTTCATCTTTAATTTTATCTTCTTCATTAATCGGATGTTGCGGGAAAAAATGTTCAATAGATTTTCTAAATTGAAACTCAAAATCTTTATAATATTTGGGATTATCTCTACAAAGAATGTAATCCAAATATGTAAAAACAATACGTTCAACTGCAAAACCTTTTGAATTTTTATAATCAGAATCGTCAACTTTTTTACAACAATATTTTTCTAGTATTTTTATAATATCTTTTCCCGTTTTGCCTTTATTTACCTCTGACATTACCTTTGATATCCAATGCATTGTCTTTGGAGAAGTATAAGTTATTCTTAGACAAGATTCCAATAAAGTCAATTGTTTATTATCTAAATTGTTCTCATCCTCTTCATCAGTATTTAATGTAGTTTTATAAATTGGTTTATTACCTTTATCATATTTATTGATTTCACATTTTTTTAGAGACCATTTTCCTTCAGACTTATGATTCCCATAATATTCTCTTTTAATTATATAACGATCATATAGATATCTATACTTGAGTAAAGAATAAATAAAATCTAATGCTTTTTCTTTATTACTCCATTTATCTTTTAGAAGTTTGATAAATTTCTTATCATCAAGCCCTGCATCACTTTCAGCTTCTGATATATTCATAGCTTCATTCACTTGAAGAATAAAGTTTGGAAATGATATAATTGAATCAAAACGTTCATTTTCTTCCTTATCTTCATCATTTGATTGCTTTAAATTATTTTGTTTATAAATAAGAATATCTTTTAACTTAGATGTTTCTGATTCATATTTAGTTTCATCTTTAGAACAACCATTGAATGCTATTCTAATATCATCAAAAGATTTACATTTAAAAGAATCCCAATCATCCGAAAACAATTCTTTTCTTTTATCTGTAGAAAAAGACATCTGTATATATTTATCCATCTGTGCACAAGCATCCCATATTTTCCCTGCTATTATTTTATCTATTCTATCATCGTCAGTAATTTCCCCATCTGTCTCGATAGCCCCAATAATTTTTACTTTTACAATCTCGTGAAGCTCCAATTGTTCTCCACGAGTATTCATTATTTCAAAATAATGATTTAAATCTATATCTTTAGGAACTTGTGCACGAATTATGTAAACTGACGAAATTTTCTCTTTAAACTTAAAAATAAAATCTGTATTCTCTCCTAGAAAATAATTTTCTATAATAGAATATCCTTCAATAATATCTGTAGAATACTCTTCCTCATTTTTAAGTTCTTTATAACCCGCTTTTGTTTCATAAATATCTTTTAATGTCTTATTTGATTTTTCTCTAGCTTCAAATCTTAAGGAATCACTTTTAATAGAATCATATTTTAAATAAGAAAGCAGTAAAAATAAAGTAGTAAGCCTTTGTTGTCCATCAATGACTTCAAATCTATTTCTTTCAATTTTATTAACAATAAGACTTCCCAAATAATATTTCCCATTGATATCATTTAACTTAATATCATTAATATCATCTAACAGTTGCTCTATTTCATCTTTTGACCAAGCATAATTCCTCTGATAGATTGGTATTATGTATTCATGCTCTAAAAAAATATTTTCTATACTATATTCTTGTGGTTGAACTATATTTTCAATCATCCTTTTTACCATCCTCTTTAAAAATAAAATCATATATTTTATTGTACCTTTTATTTAAAGTTAACTTTTCAAATTCCTCTTTTGGAATACTATCTAAACTAATTGAATCCAGTTCATTTGAATCTTGCATTTCTGAAATAATTGAAAACATATTTAGTCCTTTATTTATTCTTTCAGACTTTCCCATTGCATAATTATTTATAGATTCTATATACACAGCTTTCATCTTAAGTCTTAATGAAAAAGCCCATTTATATAATAAAAATATTCTTGTATTACTAAGTGATTCAATATTAAATCTATCAACATAAAATATTAGTATATTTATAAACAAATTATATACATATCTATCCCCTGAACCTGATATAGATACTAATTCTTTATCATATTTTGAAGATATCAAGTTAATTATTTTGTTATACAAATTTTTATAATGAAGACTATATTTAAAAAATCTTTTCCCTGCAATAATTGGTTGAGTTAACTGAAATTGATTAATTGCATTTCCCGTTGTAATTTCATACAATTTATCTAAATTAAAATTCTCAATAAACATATTAGCTGCTCTATTGTATATAGAAAAATTATAATTGTTATTCTTTTTTATCCCTTTAAATACTTTGATATCCTTAACTGAATAATTTATTCCGGATTTCAATTTATACCATCGTACTAAAGGATATAAATGATTTGAAAAAAGATCTGCTAATTTCTTTTGTTCTAAATTTTCCCAATCATTAATTATTGCAACTTTTACATCTTCAGATTCATCATTCATTTCTCTTAAATGATATGCTTTTAAAAGATCATGCGGAGCAAGTTCTTTTCCTCTTGAATTTTGAGAATCAAAAAACTGAAAAGCTTCTTGCTCACTATCCGTAACAATTTTAACAATAGTACAATTTTCTAGAATATAATTATAATACTCTTTCAATTGCTTTTTATCAAATTCTTTTAGCTTTCTTCTAATAATATCCAAATTATCTATTATAGCTTTATAAGACAATTCATTATATTTCTCTTCCAATAATCTTATTTTTGTTTTATCATCCTCCTCAAGTAATTCTTGAAAAACATAAAATATTATAGCTATTGTAGTAAGTCTCTGCTGACCATCAACTATATTTAATACTTCATTTTTGTTATCATTTATCCTATGGAGGACTACTGAACCAATTCTATATTCTAAAAGTCCATTTAAAAAAGCTTCATATATATCCATAACTAAAGTTAATACTGAATCAGTACTCCATCTATATGGTCTTTGATATATAGGAATACGTAAATTTTCCCCCATTAGTTCTCTAATTGAAACTATACATAAATTATCATTTTTTTCTGACATTGAGACCTTCCTCACATTTTTAACATTTAAGTAAGTTATATTCTACAACAAATTTATTTGTTTATAATTATTACTTGTTAGATGATTGAATACTTTATAGTCATAATTATTTCAAACTATATAAATATCTCTTAAATTTTAGAAATTTTACTTCCCTTTAATTAATTTGATTTTTTGTTTCTACACTATTAAACTTTTTTAGAATACTATAAGTCTGATTAATCACGTCACTATTTATGTTCATAAACAGTTTTAAATCTCCTATAATATAGAATTCTTCTTTAGCTCTCATAGCGGACACATTCATAATGTTTGGGTTGGTTGAACTCATTGCCCATCTCGCTGCACCTCGACTTTTTTCGTCACAACCTAATACTAAAAATACTATATCTGCCTCTTTACCTTGAAAAGTATGAACTGTTCCAACATTTGTAGGTTTTCCATCATTACCGTATCGTGTAAATCCTATTTCTTTTAATTTATGAGATAAATGATATGCTACATTTCTAAAAGGAGAAATTACATAAACAATATCCTTTTTGGATTTATCTATGATATCAGGATTATGTTTAATCATATCCAGTATTTTCTCTTTGAGAAAAAGACCTTGCTCCTTAACATATTTATCTGATGCACTACCAGTAATATCATACCAAATAGATTTTCCTAAAACATCCGTACTTTGTACCATATTCCCACCATAAGAAATCGCATTTGATATATCAAACATTGGATTTTTACATCTCCTGTGCACCCAAAGAGGTATCCCAATCCATTCGTCATCACTCTTGTAAAAACCATATTTACTAATATCATCCACAAGAGTCTGAACCGAAGCAGAATCGGATAAATATTTGTTGGATACTCCATAATGTTTTCCTATCATACTTAATATTGATGAATCTAAAGTAAGTACCGGTTTAATTTGAGCAGGATCTCCTACTACCATTACTTTCTTACTTCTAAAAATTGCTCCAACAATGGATTGAGGAAGTGCTTGTCCAGCCTCATCTACAAACAAGTAGCCTAAAGATTCTATTTCAAGATTGGCACACATTCTTGAAAAACTTGCAAAAGTTGAACTAATAATTGGTATTACCATATTTATCCAATTCCACGCTTCAATAATAACCTGTTTATTATCTATATATTCCTTCTGCCTATCCCAAACGAGGAAAGCAGCTTTAATACTTTTTCGATTTTCGTACAAAAATTGCTTTCTGACTCTTAATGAATCAATAAAAAGTTTTGACTGTAATTTTCTATACTCTTCATCAAACCATGGATTACTTAGTTGAAGTGAATCATAATCAATATACATATTAAGTTCATTTATAGAATATTTTTGTAATTCAAATGAAATATTTTGAATTTTATAATCAAGCTCTTGAATCTCATTTGTATCTGACTGAATAATTCTCTCAATATCTTTTTTCTTAACAGGCACTTTTTCCTCATTTTCTATAAGTATTTTTTCAATATTTCTTTTCTCTTTTTCTAAACTAACTTGTTCTAAATCTAACTCGTTTTTCTTTTTTGACAATTCTAATAATTTTTCAGAAAAAGGATACATTCGCTTTTTATATTCTTTTCTTGCTTTAAATCTAAGAAAAAATGGTTTTTGCAATTCCAATGCTTTGATTGATTGTTCAACATTTTCTATCTCTTTGATATTTTTTTCAATGTCAAAAATACTTAAATTAGTCTTCTCTTCTATTTCAGCTAAGTTCTGTTTTAACAAAACTTCATCAGCATTATTTTTCTCAACAATAGTTTTAAGTTTTTCTCCAAATTTTACTTTCTTCTCCTCATAATTTTTACGCTTGGTTTCGACTTGTTCTCGTAATTTCAAAAGATTTACATATTTATCTGCAATATGCTGTCTTTCATTTTTATATTCACATACTTGTTTATATCTTTTTAAAAATTCATCATAAACTTTGTTATTTGGCTCGTATTCCTTATTCAAATAGTCATAAACATGTTTTATTTCAGTAATGATTCCTTCCAAATTGTCTTTCTTTCCACCCTCTTGCGAAAGTAGTCCGCAAAACTTTTCATCTGTAAAAGGTTCAGATTTTAGTATTTCAATTAGCTTACCATCTTCATTTTTTCTCCATTCTGTTGAATTTTTTGAATTTGATATTCTCCAAAAATAATCTGCTTTTCTTAATTCATCAAGAAAAGACTTATCTATCTTACTAATAAGAGGAAACTCATTTACTATGTTCTGAACTGCACCATTATTAGAACTTGCAACAACAATTTCCTTATCTGCTATAGAACTAGGCATCACACCAATATATGCTTTATCATAATATTTCAACTTATCATTTTTACTAACCTCTTTATTTGTTAATTTAGTTATTTCATATGCCTGTTCAACAAGTAATTCCGCAAATATATCTTTCAATAATGTAGTTTTTCCGGTTCCCGGAGGCCCGTTTACACTTCTCATTTTTTCATTATCATATCCTATTGCCAAATTTACAGCAATCTGTTGCATCAATGAGAGTGAATATTTGGCATTACTTGGATAACGTGCAACCGGGTAATTTTCAGGCTGTAAAATATCCTGAAAAACTCTTGGATTAAAACTTGAAGTATCTGTCTTACTATTAAGATTTATTCGTTCCTTACTCTCACCCAACAAATATGAATCTAAATTTTTTGTTTTAATACTCTTTGCTTTTTCTAAATCGTCAACAAAAAAAGAATGTAAATTAGTAGCATCCGTTTCTAAATTACTCAATACTTTCATTCTGCTATCTTCAATCTGAATTGAATATTTTTTTAAAAGTTTTACAAAAGCTTTGTTAAAAAATTCAATATAATCTTCTTCCTCAGGACAAGCAAAAATACTATTTATATATTCCTTATTTTTCTTTTCAAAATCTAAAAATTCGTTCTCTTTGGGAATACTTCCATTTTTTAAAATGTAATAACTCGCTGTGAAAAAAGTCATTTCTTCTACAACTTTCAGTTCCTTATCAAAATATATTGCAAAAGAGAATTTATCTCCTACTGATATTTCTTCATATATCTCTGGAAGATTGTATTTCTCTCTAAGTAATGCAACGACTTTTTTAAACGGAAAAATATTGAAATACAAAACAACTCCACCTTTTTGATGTTTTTTAAGTCTTTCTCTTTGTATTTCAGAGTAAAACATTGAATAATAGTTGTAATCCTCTGAAATTTCAATTTGTTTTAAATCCTTATCATTAAGCTTAATATCACCCTCGGATAGATGCTCAACCATAATCCATGCTTCTAATATTTTTTCCTTTTTGTCCATTGCTTCTTCCCTCACTATATTCACAATTATCATTTTGATTATATCATTTTAAGTAATATCTGGTGTTTCCCCATTATTTTTTAACCGACAAAGCAGAAAAGTCAAAAAGTCCTATCATATTACTTCCGATGACTTAATAAACAATAACTATCTTAAAAAACTTCATAACTTTACTACAAATCCTCTATTATTTCCTTAACATATCCTTTTAAATCTTCTATATCTAAGAATCCTGGATCTAAGTGGCATAGAAAGTGCCAATCTTTTGTTTCTTTTTTTCTGTATAAGATTGCTTCTCCATCTTCACTTCCGAAAAAGTTTCTGTCTACTTCATATCCATTTGTTTCTAAGAAATCTTTTATCATATTGTATTTAATTTCTCTTTCTTCAATATAAGCCTTTACTTCTTCGTTGTTAATTACATATGCATCTATTTTTGAGTATCCTTCTATAATTTTATCTTTTTTAACTGATAGATTTGAAATTTCTTTCCAAACAATTTCAACATTCTCTTCAGAATCAAACATAAATCTGGATAGCGGTACAATATTTTCATTATAGATAATTTCCATATAATCAGGTATATTTTTAGGATTAAAATATTCATATTCTAAATTATCTTCTTTTTCTATAGTATATCCAGGTATTTTAGATACGAATTCTTTTCCTTCTTTTAAAGAATCAAATACTACTAAATCTTTTGAATAATCATTTTGATATAATTCCAATATATACATCTACAAACCTCCAAATCTTAATAAATAATTTATCAAATATTAAAATTTCCTTTTAAATCTAATAATTTTTTGATATATTATCTCCTCTCCAACAATGCCACTGTTTCACAATGGACTGTTCTTGAGAATTGATTGAAGATTTTTAATGTTTTTAGTTCATATCCATTTTCAAGTAGAACTTGTACGTCTCTTTTTTGTGTTTTTGGGTTGCAAGAAATGTATACCATTGTTTTTGCACCACAAGAGATTATTTTTTCCAATGCTTTTTGGTTTATTCCATCTCTTGGTGGATCTACGATGATTACATCTACCATTTCTTTTCTGTTTTCAATTTCTTCTAAGACATCTCCAGCTATGAAGGTGCAATTTGTTAGTCCGTTTTCTTTTGCAGATTTGTTTGCACTTTCAACTGCTTCTTCCACAATTTCAATTCCATAGACTGCTTTTGCTTTTCTAGCTACAATTTGTCCTATTGTTCCCGTTCCTGAATATAGGTCAAAGACTACTTTATTTTCTATATCTCCACAGAGTTCAATTGCTTTTGAGTATAGATTTATTGCTCCAAATACATTTGGTTGGAAGAATGAAAATGGTGTTACTTTAAATTCCAAGTCAAATATTTTTTCTGTTATGTATTCTTTTCCAAAAATTATATTTATTTTTTCAGGAACAACTGCATCTGCAAGTGAGTCGTTTTCTGTATGCACGATAGATTTTATGTTTCCTTCTAATTTTAAGTCCAAAAGCATATCCACAAAACTTTTTTTATCAAATTCACTTTGTGTTGTTGTTACGATATTTACCATTATTTCTCCGGTTGTCAGTGCATAACGAATGATTAAATGTCTTAACAGCCCTTCGTGAGTTCTCTTTTTTACAAATGGAAGATTTTTTTCTCTTACAAAGTCGATAATTGCATTTCTTATTATTTCAAAATCACTATGTACTAAATTACATTCTTTTGTGTCAACAACTTCGTAAAATCTATTCTTCTTATGCATTCCGAGCATTATTGGACTGTCTTTATACATATCTGCAAAAGTGTATTCCATTTTGTTTCTATATGCTGTTTTTAATGGACTTTCAAATATTTCAGGTTCTTCTGAATATACATCTTGAAAAAGTTCCTTTATCTGTCTTTGTTTTAATTTAAGCTCGTATTCATAGGGAACACTTTGATAACTACAACCACCACATTCTAAATAGTTCGGGCAAGTTGGATTAGTTTCAAGTGGACTTTTTTCTAAAATTTCCAAAAGTTTTGCTTCCATATGTTTTTCTCTTTTTCTTCCAACAACTACAGAAACTTTTTGTCCTTCAATTCCACCTTTAAAATTTACTTTTCTATCTTCAAAAGTAAATTCAGACATATTTGGAAAATTAACTTTTTCAATTATTCCCTCTAAATATTTTTTCTTTCTTCTTGACATATATTTCCTTTCTATTAGCAGAAAAGAGCGAAATAACTTCACTCTTTCCCCTAACTTATCTATTTATTTCTTCCACAACATTTTTTATATTTTTTACCACTTCCACAAGGGCATGGGTCATTTCTTCCAACTTGTTTTCCTTTGACAACTGTTGTTTGTTCGTCTTGGACATTTGTAGAAACTTCTACTGCAGCTCTTTCTCTTTCGATTTCAGCTCCAGCAGGTTGAATGTTGAATAATCCCTTTAGAACATCTGCTTTGATTGATTCGTTCATTTCGTTAAACATTTCAAAGCCTTCTGCTCCATATGCTCTTACAGGGTCTTGTTGTCCATAAGATCTTATGCCGATACCTTGTCTTAATTGATCCATAGCATCTATATGATCCATCCATTTTCTGTCAACAACCATAAGCATAATTACTCTTTCGATTTCTCTCATTTGTTCTTCGCCGATTTGTTCTTCTTTTTCAGCATAGAATTTTTGAGAAACATCTATTATATAGCCTTTTAATGCCTCTTTACTTAATCCTTTCATTTCTTCAAAATTTAAAAGATTATGTGGCAAGTATGCATTTTCAATTGCCATTTTCAAATCATTTAATTCAATATTTTTTCCGTTAGAATATTGTTCAACAGTTGAATCTATAAATTCAATCAACATTTCTTGAATGGTATCTTTCATATCTTCTCCGTCAAGAACTGCACGTCTTTCTTTATAAATTACATTTCTTTGAACATTCATAACGTCATCGTATTTCAATACATTTTTTCTGATACCAAAGTTGTTTGCTTCAACTCTTTCTTGAGATCTTTCAATTCCTCTTGTAACTGATTTGAATTCCAACACTTCATCCGGATCATAATTTCTATTCATAGCAAATTTTTGTATAGCTTCTCCACCGAATAAACGCATCAAATTATCTGAAAGTGAAACGAAAAATCTTGATTCACCAGGGTCTCCTTGACGACCAGCACGTCCTCTTAACTGATTGTCGATACGTCTTGACTCATGTCTTTCAGTACCAACTATGAAAAGTCCGCCTGCTTCAATTACTTTTTTAGCATTTTCATCAGTTTGAGCTTTATATTTTTCATATAATTTTTTGAATTCTTCTCTAGCTTTTAAGATTTCTTCATCATCAGTTTCCCAAAAAGCATCTAAATTATCTAAAACATATTGTGGCGTTCCATTTTTCTTCATTTCATGTTTAGCCATAAAGTCAGGATTACCACCTAAAAGAATATCGGTACCACGGCCTGCCATATTTGTTGCAATTGTAACTTTACCATAAACCCCAGCTTGGGCAACTATTTCAGCTTCTCTTGCGTGGAATTTAGCATTCAATACATCATGTTCTATTCTTTTTTTCTTAAGCATTGCACTTAATAATTCTGAAATTTCAATTGAAATTGTACCAACAAGCACAGGTTGTCCTGTTGAATGAATTCTTTCTATTTCTTCAACAATAGCTTTAAATTTAGCTTCTTCTGTTAAATAAACTCTATCATGATGATCTATTCTTATAACCGGTTTATTTGTTGGAATTTCAATAACATCCATATGATAAATTTCATTAAATTCATCTTCTTCAGTCTTTGCAGTTCCTGTCATACCAGCTAGTTTTTCATACATTCTAAAGTAATTTTGATAAGTGATTGTTGCAAGAGTTCTAGATTCAGACTTAATTTCAACACCTTCTTTAGCTTCAATAGCTTGGTGAAGTCCTTCACTGTATCTTCTACCTTCCATAATACGTCCAGTAAATTCATCTACAATTAAGATTTCTCCATCATCACTTACAACATAGTCAACATCTCTTTGCATTGTATTATTTGCTTTTAAAGCTTGGTTTATATGATGTGCTACTTCCATATTAACTGGATCTGAAAGATTTACAAGTCCAAAAAATTCTTCTGCCTTGTCTGTACCAATTTCAGTTAAGTTTGCAGTTTTATGTTTTTCATTAACTACAAAATCAACAGTTTCTTCTCTAAGTTCTCTATTGTAAAAATCCTCATTTTCTTCACTTGGATCTGCAATTCTTCCCTTTAAACTCTTTACAAATTTATCGGCAAGTGCATATAAATCAGTTGATTGATCTCCTTCGCCTGAAATAATAAGTGGAGTTCTAGCTTCATCGATTAAAATAGAGTCTACTTCGTCGACGATTGCATAATTAAGTCCTCTTTGAACGAGTTCTTCTTTATAAACAACCATATTATCTCTAAGGTAGTCAAATCCAAATTCTGAGTTTGTTCCGTAAGTTATATCACAATTATAGTTTTCACGTCTTTCATCATTTGAAAGTCCATGTAAAATACAACCAACTTTTAAACCTAAAAATTCATGAATTTTACCCATCCACTCTTTATCTCTCTTTGCAAGGTAATCATTCACTGTTACTATGTGAACACCCTTACCTGTAAGAGCATTTAAATATGAAGGCAAAGTTGCAACTAAAGTTTTTCCTTCACCTGTTTTCATTTCGGCAATTCTTCCTTCGTGAAGAACAACCCCACCAATTAACTGTACTCTATAATGTTTCATACCTAAAACTCTATAAGCTGCTTCTCTAACTGTTGCAAAAGCTTCAGGTAAAATATCGTCTAAAGTTTCTCCATTTGCTAATCTAGTTTTAAATATTTCTGTATTATTTCTAAGTTCATCATCTGTTAATTTTGAATATTTTTCTTCGTAAGACATTATTTTGTCTACAATTGGATTTATCTTTTTAACTCTTTTTGCAGAAGAATTAAAAATATCATTAAAAAATCCCATAACTCACCTCTATCTAAAATATATATTTTCTCACGCTTAATATTTTACCATAAATACTTAAAATTTACAAATTATCACAGAAAAAATAAGAAAAATTTTTTTTATCTTTTTAAAGTTAATTCTTGACTTTATTTTAAAAATCTTATAAAATAATTTTGTATTCGTGTGATACCAATAGTAGCCTATTTTTTAGGCAGAGTAGGAAACTTGCATTAAGTGTTACAAGATGGGATGTTGCTTGTAAACGAAGAGATTTCTCGTGGTTAGTTTTCGCATCCACTGTTGGCATTGATTTTTGAAAGGAGAAAAATGAAAAAAAATAGGTTTACAACCACACAATTAGCTATCGCAGGACTTATGATAGCTTTAACAGTTATTTTGTCTTATCAAAATATTTATTTATTCCCACCTAGAAGTGGAAGAATAACACTTAGATTTATACCAATGCTATTCTCTGGTATATTATTAGGACCTACACTTGGAACTATAATTGGTGGTGCTTCTGATCCATTGATTTATTTTATGACTTTAGGTTCCCCTGGAATGTATTTTCCAGGATATATGTTTACAAATATGATAATGGGATTTTTCCCAGGACTTATACTTGGAAAAAACATTGAAAAAGAAAGTAAACTTTCTATAACTTTAAAAGTTGCACTTATTTGTATTCTTTCTTTTGTTGTTACAATATTTTTAGACAGCTTTTGGCTTTCTGTAACAAGAGGTAAAGGATTTTGGTACTATGTTATTTCAAGATCAGTTCCAAATTTAATTCAAATGGGAATTACATTTGTTGCAATTTTAGTTTTAACTACAAGAATAAAAAAAACTTACAGATAAAAATTTTATAAAGAAAAATCATAAACACGAATTAACAGCTGACTGCAATGGTAGTCAGTTTTTTTGTGAGTAGAAATGTGTCTATGACACATTTTACTTTTGTTTACTTGTAAACAAAAGTATGAGATCTCCACAGTCGATTGTATCCAAATCAAGATTTGGACAATCTTTGCGTCAGACCTACTATAGATTATTTACAAGCAATAGTATTTCTGAAAGAAATTCTAAAATATTTTTTATGTATCTTCGATACATTTACTTTTGCTAAAGCAAAAGTATGAGATCTCCAGAGTCATTGTATCAAACAATGCTACAATGACCCCGTCAGACCTACTATTGATTATTTACAAGTAAATAATCAAAGTTAGGACTAGATCCACTCCACTTGCTTCGGTCGAGATGACGTGTAAGGAGCTTTACTATGCTAAGTATTTTGACGTGAATTAGTTAATTCTCTTTACAAGTAAATAATCAAAGTTAGGGCTAAATTCGCTTCCCCTTCATTTCGGTCGAGATGACGTATTAGGAGATTTACTTTGCTAATTGTTTTCACGTGATAAATTTACATTTTTTTGCAAATAAAATATATTTTATTTATTATTTAAACTTACCAAAAAATATAATGTGAATTATGTAAAACTTTGTTTCGTATTTGTCAATATATCTATAAAAATGTATTGTCTTTAGATATTTTATTTGTTATAATATAGCTAGTAAGTTTAAGGAGGGAGCTATGAAAATTAATGTAAATTCTGAAATTGGAAAATTAAAATCAGTTTTGCTTCACAGACCTCATAAAGAACTTTTAAACTTAACACCTTATTTACTTGATGAACTTCTTTTTGATGAAATTCCTTTTTTGGATAATGCACAAAAAGAACATGATATGTTTGCAAACATTTTTAGACAAAATGGATGTGAAGTGTTCTATCTTGAAGATTTGTGTGCTGAAAGTCTTTATGATGATGGTATAAGAACTGCTTTTATTGAAGAATTTTTAGATAATGCGGATGTTCATGTAGAAAACGAAAAGAGATTATTAAAAGAGTATTTATTTTCTATCAAAGACAATAAAGAATTAGTTTTAAAAATGATGGAAGGTGTTAGAAAAAATGAAGTAGATTTAAAAGAACCTTCAACTTTGAGCGAACTTGTTTCAAAGCATGATTTCTTTATTTCAAAACCACTTCCTAATTTATACTTTACAAGAGATCCTTTTTCATTCATTAAAGACGGTGTAAGTCTTCATACAATGTGGTCAGTTACTAGAAGAAGAGAAACTCTTTTTGGAAAGTATATATTTGAACATCATAAAGAATTTAAAGGTATTAAAAAATGGTATGATAGAACAGATATTCCTTCTATTGAAGGTGGAGATATTTTAGTTTTATCCGAAGATGTTGTTGCTATCGGTATTTCTCAACGTTCAACAGCTATAGCAATCGAAACTATTGCAAAAAGACTTCTTGAAGATAAAAACGGGGTAAAAACTGTACTTGCTATGGTAATTCCAAACAACAGAGCTTTTATGCATCTTGATACTGTTTTAACTTCAGTTGATAGAGATTTATTCACTCTTCATCCTGAAATTGAAAAGACATTAGAAATTTATTCACTAAAACTTGTTGATGGAAAAGTAAAAGTTGAAGCTGAATCAACTGATATAGAAGTTGTATTGAAAAAATATCTACATGTTGATAAAATTGACTTCATTCGTGAAGGAAAAGGCGGACTTTTAGATACTCATAGAGAACAATGGTCTGACGGATATAACACTTTAGCTATTGCACCTAGAGAAGCTATTGTTTATGATAGAAATACTATAACAAATCAATTACTTGAAGAAAAAGGAGTAAAACTTCATAAGATTGATTCAGGTGAATTATCTAGAGGACGTGGAGGTCCAAGATGTATGAGTATGCCTCTATTTAGAGAAAACTTATAATAAAAAAGATTTTAATTAAAGCACAGAATTTCTGTGCTTTTTCTATGCCTTATTTTAGCACAAAAAAACAACGGATTTTTACCCGTTGTTTTTCAAAGTTTTTTATTAAACTCTTTCTACAAATAATTTTCCAACTTCTCCGTTGAAATCAACTTCTTCTGTATCCAAGCTGTCAACAAAAGTCAATTCAACACCCAAAGTTTCATTCATTATAAATTCTTTGTAGTTTTCAACTGCTTTTTTCAATCTTTCTGAACAAGCACATTTTATTCTAATTTCATCAAGAACGTCAAAATCAGCAGATTTTCTCATTTGTTGTATTTTTGAAATTATTTCTCTTGCAAATCCTTCATCAAGTAATTCATCAGTTAAAGTAGTATCTAAAATTACGAAAAGATTATTTTCCATTGTAACGTCAAAGCCTTCTTTTGCACTAACTTTTACGTCAACATATTCTTTTAAGATTTCAGTTTCTTCTCCATTTAGATTTATAAAAACAGATCCTTTTTCAAGTTTTTCTATAAATTCTTTTGCATTTGTTTCATTTAAGAATTTTCCAAATTCTTTAATTTTAGCTCCTAAAATTTTACCACAAACTTTGAAATCCGGTTTTAACATATAATTCATAAATCCTGATAAATCTTTTTCGAATACAACTTTTTTAACATTAAGTTCTTCCTTAATCAATTCTTCTAAGTCGCCAATTTTTTCTTTTAAAGCAAAATCAACAACTATTTCAGAAAGTGGTTGTCTAACTTTAATCTTAACTTTTTCACGACTTGCACGACCAATTGTTACAAGATTTCTAACGATATCCATTTTTTCTTCCAACGCTTCATCAATTAGACTTTCATCACATTCAGGAATGAAATCTAAATGAACACTCTTCTTATCAGTTAAATTACGATACATTTCTTCTGCAACAAAAGGCGTAATAGGTGCAATAATCTTTGAAACTCCAAGTAGTATTTCATAAGTTGTATTGTAAACAGCTTTTTTATCATCATCTACTTCTGTATTCCAAAATCTTCTTCTATTTCTTCTGATATACCAATTTGATAAATCTTCAATTACAAAATCTGAAATTGCACGAACAACCTTTGTAACTTCAAATTTATCCATATTTTCACTATACATTTTCAAAAGATTATTGAAACGTGACAATATCCATCTGTCTATTTCAGGTCTCTTATCGTAATCTACAAAGAACTCTCTTGGATCTATATCATCAGTTCCTGAATAAAGTTGGAAGAAATTGTAAGTATTCTTGAAAGATCTGAAAAATTTACTTTCAATTTCTCTAAGTCCTTCAACGTCAAATCTAGTTGGAACCCAAGGTGGTGAAACATAAAGTGAATAAAATCTCACTGCATCTGCTCCGTATTTATCAAATAATTCAATCGGATCAATTGTATTTCCACGGGATTTGCTCATCTTTTTGCCATCTTTATCCAAAATTAAATCATTTACTAAAACATTTTTATATGGAGATTTTCCAGTTATTAATGTTGAAATTGCAAGTAATGAATAGAACCATCCACGAGTTTGGTCAATTCCTTCACTAATGAAATCTGCAGGGAATAATTCTCCAAAGTTTTCTTTATTTTCAAAAGGATAATGATGTTGTGCGAAAGGCATTGCTCCGGAGTCAAACCAAACGTCGATAACGTCTTTTTCTCTTGTCATTGTGCCACCGCATTTTTCACATTTTAAATGAACATTATCAACATAAGGTCTATGCAATTCAATATTTTCATCAATATCTTCTATACTTCTTTCAGCTAATTCTTTTCTTGAACCAACACTTGTACAATGTCCACAATCACATTTCCAAACATTAAAAGGAGTTCCCCAATATCTTGAACGGCTAATTGCCCAGTCATTTAAGTTTTCAAGCCAGTTTGCAAATCTCTTTTCTCCAACAAAGTCAGGATAGAAATTTACAGCCTTTGCATTTTCAATTAATTTATCTTTATATTTAGTAACTTCAATATACCAAGATGGTTTTGAATAATAAATTAAAGGTGTATGACATCTCCAACAATGTGGATAATTATGTTCAACCTTTTGTTTTTTCAATGCCTTATTATTTTCAAAAAGATATGTGATAATATCAGCGTCACATTCCATAACTGGTCTACCTTCATATCTTGTAGTGCTGAATTTTCCTTCTTCATTAACAGGATTAATCAAAGGAAGATTGTATCTTCTTCCTGTTTGATAGTCGTCTTCCCCAAAGGCTGGAGCAGTATGAACAATACCAGTACCATCTTCTACTGTTACATAATCAGCAAGAGTTACAAAAAACGCTTTTTGTTTAGTTTCAATTTCAGGAATAAGTTGTTCATATTCCCAATATTCCATATCTTTTCCTAAGAATTTTTCTACAACTTCATAATCTTCTCCTAAAACTTTAGTTGCTAGATTTTCAGCTAAATAGAAAAATTCATCTTTATATTTTACCTTTACATAGGTTACATTAGGATTAACAGTCAAAGCAACATTAGAAGGTAGAGTCCAAGGTGTTGTTGTCCACGCAATAAAATAAGCATCTTCATCTTTCTTCTTAAACTTTACATAAACTGTTGTAGTCTTAATCATTTCATAACCTTGGGCTACTTCATGAGACGCAAGACCGGTTCCACAACGTGGACAATAAGGTAAAATCTTCGCTCCCTCATACATTAAACCTTTTTTGAAAATCTCATTTAAAAGATTCCAAACTGATTCAATATAATTATTATCAAGAGTGATATAAGGATTGTTCATATCAGCCAAGAAAGCCATTCTTTCAGACATTTCTCTCCATTTACTTTCATAAACGAAAACAGAATCTCTACATTCCTTACAGAATTTTTCTACTCCATAATTTTCAATATCTTTTTTGCTTGAAAGACCTAATTTCTTTTCAACTTCAATTTCAACAGGTAGTCCGTGAGTATCCCAACCTGCTTTTCTTTTTACCTTAAAACCTTTCATAGTTTTATATCTACAAGTCATATCCTTTAAAGTACGACTTATAACATGGTGAATACCGGGTTTTCCATTTGCTGTTGGAGGACCATCATAAAAAATATAATTATCATGTCCATCTCTTGAATTTACAGATTCATGCAACAAATCTATCTCATTCCAATATTCAGATATTTTCATTTCTCTATCCTTAACGGACTCTTTTGAAAGTTCTCTAAACTTTGCCATATATACCTCCATTTTTTCTATAAAAAAATCCCTAAGATAAAATCTTAGGGACGAAATTTTTCCGTGTTACCACCCAAATTATTTAAGACTAAAAAAATCTTAAATCACTCAAAAATCTTTAACGGGATTAACCAAAAAACTCCAAGTTGATACGAGTTTGCTTCATAAAATAGTTTGCACCAGACACTATCTCTCTGAGTTAATTCACAAGCTCCGTCCTCTTCATTGTTTATTATAAAATACAGGCATTATTATACTATAAATGCATAAAAAAGTCAAATATTTTATTCAATTCATTTAATAAACATTCAAAATAACTTTTTATTTTAAGCAATTTATAAAAGTGGTTTATTTTTCGATATTTCTCTTTTAATAATTATAAAATTATTAAAAATATTTATTTATATTAAATTTCTCTTATTAAAACAAGCTAATTTATGTTTGTTATTATATTTTTAAGGGTATTAAAATAAATATATCTTATACAATATTATTGGAGGTAGAAATGAATATTTATGATTTTAAAGTAAATGATATTGACGGAAATGAAGTTTCAATGGAACAATTTAAAAACAAAGTTTTACTTATAGTAAATACAGCCAGCAGTTGCGGTTTTACTCCTCAATTTGAGGGATTACAAAAGTTATATGACGAATATAAGAATAAGGATTTTGTAGTTTTAGGATTCCCTTGTAATCAATTTAAAAATCAAGATTCCGGAACTAATCAAGAAATTAAAACATTTTGTAGTATGAATTATGGTGTTACTTTCCCTATGTTTGAAAAAATAGAAGTAAATGGAAAAGACACTCACCCGCTATATAAATTTTTGAAGTCAAAAAAGTCCGGCATTTTGGGAAATAAAATAAAATGGAATTTTACAAAATTTCTTGTAGATAAAAATGGAAATGTCGTTTCAAGGTTTGCTCCAACAACAGAGCCGAAAGATATTGAGCAACATATATTAGAACTTTTAAAATAATTTAGAAAAATGCATTGTCAAATAGACAATGCATTTTTAAATTTCTTTTCTATTTAATACAAATATAGATATAAAAATCATCAAAATTGTAAGTAATATTGTAATTGTAATTGAGTATTTATAATCCATAAATGACATACTTCCCTTAATGAAATTAATATTGTCCGAGATTAAAAACATTGGTAAAAACTTAGCTATTTTATCATACATTCCAAGTAAAAATTGTAATGCAACTGTTATAACTAAAGTTGATAAAGCTCCAACAGTATTTCTAAAAACAAAGCCTGCAAAACATTCCAAGATTATTAAAAATATTCCAAATATCCAAATTGGAATTGAAGCCTTTATTGCAAGTAATATCTCAACATTTTCTTTAAATATATAAACTGTATATATATTAAAGATTAAACAGTAAATAATGAAAGATACTGTCCATAGTAAAGAAGCAAAAATCATTTTAGAAATTACTATCTGAAATCTAGGTAATCCCTTTGCAACTAAATTTACTAATGTTTTTTTAGAAAACTCATTTACTATATAATTACTGAAAATTATAGCTATAAATATAAAGCCAAGTTGAGTTACATTTTTAAAAAACTGTGTCCATGAATCAATAAATGTAGGCTCTTGAAGCCCTTTAGCTAGTTCTTCTCCTAAAAATGATTTTAAAATTTCAGGAGATATTTTTGCTGTAACAGGACCTAGAATACCAAGAAATAAAAATATAAAAGACATTATAAATAATTTTTTATTTCTAACACTTTCAAGATATTCCTTCTTTAACAATGCTATAAATACTTTCATTTTATCACCTCTATAAATAAATCTTCTAATGAAGGCTTAATTATATTGTAGCTACCAATAAGCAAATTATTATCCAAAACAGTTTTAAATATTCTATTTTCTATATATTTCAAATTTTCAAAAGAAGAAAATATCACAGAGCAATCATTTAATTCTACTTTAATATTATTAGTTTCAAATTTACTTAAAAATAAATCCCTATCTTCAATATTAAAGAATTCTACAGAAATTTTATCTTTAAATCCCATATTTTTAATATCAGATATATTTCCATTTAAACAATTAACACCTTCATTTAATATCAAAAACTCATCACAAACTCTTTCAACATCTTGTAGAATATGAGTTGAGAATAAGACCGTTGTATGCTCCTTAATCTTTAATAGTATATCCAAAATTTCTTTTCTACCGATTGGATCTAAAGCAGAAGTTGGTTCATCGCAGATTAGTAATTTAGGCTTGTTGAATAATGCTTGAGCAATTCCAAGACGTTGTTTCATGCCTCTTGAAAATTTTCCAATCCTTTTATTCTCGTCTTTTAAGCCAACTAAATTTAACATTTCTTCAGTTCTTTCTTTAATTTCTGATTTTGATAATCCCGTTATTTCTCCACATAAATTAAGGTATTCTTTTGAAGTCATATAATCATAGAATTCCGGAACATCAGGCAAATATCCAATAAATCTATTGGTTTTCGTATTTCCAAAATGTACTTTTTCGTCAAAAACTAAAATATCTCCAAAATCAGCTTTTAAAAAACCTAAAATAATTTTCATAGTAGTTGTCTTTCCAGCACCATTTTTTCCTAGAAATCCAAAAATCTGCTTTTCTTTTATACTAAAAGATAAATCTTTGATTACGTCATTTCCATTAAAAGTTTTTTTAAGATTATTTACAGTTAAAATATTCATTATTCTTCACTTCCAAATACAAAATATGAAATAAGTCCAATAGTTTGAATTAGAATTATCACACAAATCCATATCAATCTATTTCCACATCTATAATTTTGATGTTTTAAACAATGTCTTAATGCAACTACTAATAATGTTATATTTATAATAATACTAGGCAATAAAATTAAAAAATGTTCTCTTAAAAAGTCCATAATCTCCTCCTATTTATCCACAAAATTCTTCAATTTTTCATAAAGATCTTCAGTTTCTTTATTAGTTCTCATATTAATATATACTGTCTTTTGATTTTTTCTACTAATCTTTATGACCTTATCCGTTTTTTTGAAAACATAAAGCCTTACATTTCCTTCTCCTTCTATAGAGAAATTACCATAAGCTTTTTCTTTGGTAGCACCACCATTCATCCTAACAGCCCTTTTATTAGGAAATTTATCAAGCAATTCTAAATTCTCAATATCACTTTGTTTTATATTATCTTTATAAAGTATTGTGGAAATTTTAACAGTATCTGAAATTTCAACTTTCCAATCTTTTTCAAAAGTTAAAGCCAATGCAATTATAATAACAAATACTACAAGTATATTCGAGAAGGCAAATAATATTTTTCCTTTTTTATTTCCTCGATTGATAACTGTACTACCACTATTCATAGGATCTGATACTAAAAGTCTTGGATCATTAGGATTTTTATATCCAAAAATGTCATAGTACTCATCTTGATCTTCAATAAATTTATCATCTTCAATATTACTACTTATTTCTCTGTCAATTTTATTAATTGTATATATAAGATAAAATAAGAATAATGTAGTAAAAATGATATATCCCACAAAAGGAAGAAAAGAGTATTTATCCATTTTTTGTAAATATATTAAAATTAAAAATAAAACAGAATAAAAATTTACCAAAGTAAAAACTTTATTTTGAAATTTTATAATTTTCATTTTATTTATATTTAAGTTTTTCTCTCTATCATCACTTATAACTGATATTCTACTCTTTCTCCAAAAAAGTCCAATAAATATCATTGCTACTAATGTTGTAGCTAAACTTATAAACAAAATTAATTCCATATCAGCAAAAGTTCCAAAAATAGAAAATCCTCCAATAAAAACCATCAAAGGAATTAACCATACTAAAATAGGAAGTTTTTGCTTATCTATTTCCTTTGAAACTGATAAATCTACATACTTTCTAGTAAAACTCGCAAAGTTTTTTTCTTTTTTTAATTTTCTCATTTGTTTTATATATTTATTTGATAACACCCCAATTGAAATTAAATAAACAAATAATATTCCAAGAAGGAGTATAATTTCTATATCAGTATTAGTAAATAATAGGGAAAATGAAAGTATAAAAAATACTAAATTAAGCAATTTAAAACTCTTTAACCCTTTTTTGAACTTCCTCACTATCTACCTCATTTATAGGAATTGTAGTAAGTAAAATTTTTCCATTATTGTAAGAAAATCCTTTCTTTTGAGAAAAATAACTTATAGCAAAAATCATCCATAGACATCCAATCAAAATAAAATCGTAAATCATATTAAAAACCCCTTTCTATAAGCTCGAGCAAGAACTCTTTTCCAAGATTTCTCATCTTAACTTCATTAATTAAATTTTGTAAATTCTCTTTTATGTTTTCAATATTTTTTTCCGTACACCTAACATATACAATTGAACCTACACGTCTGTCAATCTCTATAATATTTTCACTTTTTAAAATTCCATAAGCCTTATTTACAGTCATAGGATTTATTCCAAAATCTTTTGCAAGCTGTCTAACAGATGGTAATTCATCTCCATTTTTTAAATTCCCCTCTGCGATTTCTTTGATGATTCCATTGCAAATCTGAGTGTAAATAGGAACTTCCGACAAAGTATCAATAAAAAACATTTTTCTCATCTCCTTGTATTATATATTATAATACAGATAATACAAAAAGTCAACAAAAAAAGTTTAGCTTATAAGAAATTTTTAATCTTAATTGCTAAACTATTTTAAATATTTTTATACAATTTCAACTTTTTTCTTTGATTTCCAAAGATATAATGCCACACAACAAGCAGTCATCAAAACACAAGATAAAATTGTTCCCTCTAACCCAAAAATTGGATTATAAGCGAAACTTCCCTTTACTGAGCTCCCAATTTTGAAAATGGAGTATGGAACATTATTTCCACTATTTGGTAATCCTAATAATATACTTTGAGTAAAATTCCACATTGCATGTAATCCCATTACCATCCACAAACTGTCAAAGTAATATACAAGCATTGATGCTAAAACCCCAAAAATTAATATACAATAAAATGGCAAAATAGACATTCCATTATTGAACAAATGTAAAGCTGCAAAGAATAGTGAATTAAATATAATTGCAAAAGCCGGACTGTTAGTAGATTTTAATAATCTTTGATACATAAATCCTCTACATAATAACTCTTCTGCAGAAGATTGAACAAAAACTGCGAAAAATAAACCAAAAGCACGAAATATTTCAAATTGACTAAATCGTAAAGTAAAATCTCCATTTATCATGGCAATTAATGCACAGAGTCCATTTAACACAAATCCTATAAATAATCCCCAAAATAGATTTGCCATATTATTTCCTTTAGTCTTTGTTGTTATTTTATCAATTATATAATGATTACTTTTAAAAACGAACAATACAAAAAGAACTCCAATCCATATATCAATGAATAAAATATACATAATAAATGTATAAATATATACATCACCTCTAATTAGTCCAGATGCAAATAATCCCTTAACTAACCTAGATATAAATAATCCTCCTATTGTTTCACTTATGAATAGAATTGCATAGCTTATTATACAAATCCACAAGACATTATCATACCATTTTTTATTTTTAATATTTTCCATAATTAACTCCTACATAAAATTATTCTATCAGTTGAAAAGCATAACATATTCCTGAAAAAATATTGGCAACTGCATGTATAAACCAACTTGGTAATATTGAACCATTGGCTTTTTTCTCGTTTATGTATCCCATTATCCAGCCGATAATTCCTGTAAACAAAATTATTAACATACTTTTTAAAATTCCAACAGCAGAGAAAAAAATAATTCCATGAATACAGCCAAATAATAGTGCTTGGATTAGATTTCCTACTGTAAATCTAAATTTATTTCCAATTCTTTTTAAAAGAAAACCTCTAAATAGTATTTCTTCAGGAAAAGAAGTATTAAAAATCGCATAAATTAATATTGAAGGCAAAGCCTTTATTCCTAATCCTGTAAATTCCGAAGACGCTACATTCACATTTTTAAGTGAATATAAGATAAAAACAGAGATTATCAAAAATAAAACTAACACCGAAAAAATCCAAGCAAATAGTTTATTTTCTTTTATGTTATTTACTTTTTTCAATCCAATCCATTCAAAAAAATTCATCTTTTTTCTTGAAGTGATTAACCACCATAAAAATGGTATTAATGAAAATATTATAATTTGAATAATACTATTAGTCAATTTTTTCATTAGTAAATCCATAATTACATCTCCCTTCTATTTATCCTTATACTATATATAATACAATTAAAGTAAAAAGTCAATATTATAAATATTAGTAATTTTGACTATATATAATTGTATATAAAAAGAAATTTACTCAATCAGACCAAAAAGCATAATTCATTAATGAAAGAGCTTTAGGAAATCTCATACTTTTGCTTTAGCAAAAGTAAATGTATCGAAAATACATCAAAAATTTTTTAGGATTTCTTTCAGAAATACTATTGCTGGTAAACAAGCAATAGTTGAGATCTTTCGGCTACGCTCAAGATGACGGATAAGGAAGTACCTTTGTTAGATAGCTTACCGTTACCAGTAAATCAGCTTACGATTTATTTTTAAAAATTATAATAAACAAAATAATTTAAGTCAAAATGCTTGCAAATAAAAGTAAGTCTGACTCAAAGATTGTCCAAATCTTGATTTGAATACAATCGACTGTGGAAATCTCATAATCATACTTGTTTACAAGTACAATTAAACAAAAAAAGTTTAGTAACTAAAACTGAAAAAATCAGTCTTAATTACTAAA
>OKRW01000435.1_pt1 | contig 42036 bp, 55 predicted proteins | sample 1601151 | NCBI WGS metagenome assembly OKRW01 (sample SAMEA3541471, study PRJEB24748) | human gut metagenome | biome: human gut; feature: human-associated habitat; material: faeces | place: China | collected 2012 | reverse complement strand
GCAACACTTAAAAAGCCGGCGGTCAGTCGATCTCCGGATAGCTCATATTGATGTACGCGGTGGTCAGGATGGCGAAGATGTAAGCCTGCAGGCAGGCGACCAGCGCCTCGAACAGGAACATGAACATGCCAGCCGCGAAGGTGATGATGCCGAACGGCATCATCAGCTTGTTCACCACATCAACGAGGAAGAACTGCGTGGCCGAGAGGCACAACGCAAGGATCAGGTGGCCCGAAACCATGTTGGCGAACAGTCGGATCGTCAACGAGAACGGGCGGATAATCAGCAGCTCAAGCAGCTGAATCGGGGACAGCAGAATATAGATCGGGGCCGGAACGCCCTTCGGGAAGATCTCGTCCCTCAGGAAGTGGCCAAGGCCCTTTTCACGGATGCCGGCAATCCAGTACTGGCAGAAGCACCACATGGCGAACACCAGAGGCAGCGTGATGGACGCGCTTGCCGCGATGTTGAAGCCCGGGATGATGCCGCACAGATTGAAGACCAGCAACGTGCAGAACACGGTGGTGATCATCGGCACATAACGCTTGCCACGCAGCTCGCCCATCACCTGATAGACGATGTTGTCGCGGACAAACTCGATCAGCCATTCGACTGCGCCCTGCCAACGGCCAGGGATGAGCTTTGCACGGCTTGCCGTAATTCCGAGAACCAGCAGCATGATGACGGTCGCAAGAATACGAACGAGGATGATGCGGTTGATGGCGAACGGCGTGCCTTGAAAAACAAACGGATCGGGAAGGAAGTCATTGATGCTCGGCATCTCTGGACCATCGGCGATGGTCATGATGCCCTCTCCCAATGCACTAATCATTCACGCCTCCTGCTCTTGTGTCAGCTGTTAGTCTAGCCCAACAGCTGAGTCGAATGTGACGTTCCGGTTACCAAACCAGAACATCCTTCGGGTTCTATGTTAACGCGCCCATAAACGCGTTCGCATACCAGCCCCGAATGGCTGCAAAGGATTATCAGCCCGTGGCTAGACAACATTCCGCACCGGGAGCTTTCCCCTACTACCGTATAGCGAAAACCGGCGTTTCGCACGTTGCGGGGACTATTAGACACAACCACGGCCGTTGTCGATTCGGCCTATTTCACCCCCATTCACACCAAAATAGACATCGTTTGCAACACTGCTTGATAAAACGTTTTACTTAACATATCGCACCATAATATATGACGGCGAAAATGAAACGATGTCGCAGCAGGCAACAAAAACCGCGCAAAAAGCCCACGACACCGCGCAAAAGCGGCAATCGTGGGACAATCGCCAATACTTGTCAGTACTCGCCGATCTTCGTGAAATCAGCCGCGAATGACACCATATCCATCGTGCGAGAATGGCGTGAATGCGTCGACACGCGGAGAACCGGGCTCGTGCCGGATCGAACGGTCGGTGCCGAGGCGCTTCTCCTCGCGCAGCTGCGGTACTTCGCTCAAATCGTATGGCGTGGTCTGATAGACCCAGTTGAGCCAGTTGCGCCACAGCAGGTTGGCGTGGGCGCGCCAGGCGAACAGCGGTTCGAGCTTCGGATCGTCGTGCGGGAAATAGTTTTCGGGGAACGGCACGTTGGTCATGCCCTTCTTCATATCCCTCTCGTATTCCTCGGCGAGCGTGTACTTGCCGTATTCCCAATGGCCGAGCGCGAACACTTCGGAGAAGTCACGCGTGGCGATGAGCCCCGGGCCGGACTTCGGACCCCACGTGAGCACCTGCAGCTCGGGATTATGGGCGATATCACCCTCGTTGACCCCCGCCAGGCGGGAATGCGGTTGCAGGCAGATCTCGTCGAAACCGTTGGTGAGGAAGCAGTATTCGTCCTGCAGATACTGGGGGAACACTCCGAAGAGCTTCTCCGGCAGCAGCTCCTTGCGCACGCCGTACCGATAGTTGAGCGCGCCCATCGCGCCCCAGCACAGGTACATGGTGGAGAAGACGTGGGTGGATGCCCAGTCGAGAATCTGCTTGAACTCGTCCCAGTAGTCGACCTGCTCGAAATCGAGGTGTTCGACGGGCGCTCCCGTCACCACAAGACCGTCGTAATAGTTGTCTTTGAACGCGTCGAGCGTCTCGTAGAACTTCACCAGATGGTCGGCGCTCACGTGCGTGGCCTCGTGGGTGGAGGTCTTCATGAAGTCGACCTCGACCTGCAGCGGGCTCTTGGAGATCAGACGCAGCAGTTGCGTTTCGGTCTCGATCTTCTTCGGCATGAGGTTCAGGATCACCAGCTTGAGCGGACGCACACGCTGGCGCTCCGCTTCGGGCTTTTCAAGCGCGAAGATGCGCTCGGAGTCGAGAATGTCTCTGGCCGGAAGGCCGCTGGGAATCTTGATAGGCATGTTTCCTATTATGGTGCGGACCCGGATATGGCGTATTCGGCGGTTTTCATCGACGGTCCGCAGCGTTATACGAAAAACGGATAACGCGTTATCGGATATGCGATTTCACTAGCAGCGCAATATGCGACACGCCGATTTGACTTATTAGCCAACATCCGTAAAGTAGTTAGAGCTGCCTCAATGAAGGCAAGCCGACGCGGGGTGGAGCAGCTCGGTAGCTCGCTGGGCTCATAACCCAGAGGTCCATGGTTCAAATCCATGCCCCGCTACCAATCGGGGCAGGCCGTCAGAGTTCATCTCTGGCGGCCTTTCTCATATCCAAAGCAATGGCAACTCTTAGCACGATGGTGTGTGCCATGCGCAAACAATTTCCAGCCCCGCAGTGGGCAGATGATGTAAACCATTGGCTTGATTCTCTCAAGGCGGCAGCATACTCGCCAGCCACCCTCTCGACGAGACGATGCCAACTGACCGCCTTGAGCCACGCGCTCGGCGGATCCCCTCTCGATGTGGACGCCGACGAACTGGTCGACTATTTCGCCTCCAGGTCTTGGAAGCCGGAGACGCGCAAGAGCGCACGCAATGCGGTGGTCAGTTTCTTCCGCTGGCTTCAGGCGAGCGGAAGGCGCGACGATGATCCGAGCGACGAGCTGCCAAGCATTCGAAGGCCGCAGGCGCATCCGCGGCCATGCCCGGACCGAGTCATTATCCAGGCGATGGGGCAGGCGGACGATGAGGAGCGGCTGATGCTCCGGCTTGGCGCCGAGTGCGGGTTGAGAAGATCGGAGATTGCCGCGACGTCATCCGATGACGTGCTCGACGATGTGGGCGGGCGAAGCCTGATGGTCAGAGGCAAGGGCGACAAACAGCGCATCGTGCCGCTGCCTGACGATCTGGCCGACGAGATACTCGGCCATGACGGCTACTGCTTCCCCGGCCGTTTCGGCGGGCATGTCGAGGCCACATATGTCGGCAAACGGCTCTCCCGCCTGCTTGGTGACTGGACGCCCCACTCGCTCCGCCACCGGTACGCGACACGTATGTACGAGGCCACCGGTGACATAATGCTCGTCTCTAAGCTGCTTGGCCATGAAAGCGTGGAGACCACGCAACGCTACGTGGCGATGCCAGACAGCCGACTCCGTGTCGGCCTGTCGTCAATCGCACTCGGAGCGTGATTACAATTAATCCATCACATCAATGAATGATGTGCGAAGGGAGAGAACAATGAAAAGGATAGTAGCGGCGATATGCGCCGCCATGATGCTGTGCGGTCTCGCCGGATGCGGCACGGCAACGATGCCGGACGTCACCGGCATGTCCATCACCGATGCAAGGTCGAAGCTGAACGACGCCGGCTTCTATTCCGTCGATGTCAAGGATATGAGTGGCAAAGCCGCGTTCGACGGCAAGGTCCAGAGTCAGAAGCCGAAGGCCGGCAAGGAAGCGTCCACATCCGACCAGGTGGAGCTCGTCGTGAAGTCGTCGGCCGATCAGGCGCAGGAGGCGGTGGACGCCAGCAAGAAATTGAAGCAGACCGCCGAGGACGTCAAGGGCAAGGATGCCGTCGAGGCCATCAAGACCCTGCAGGATATGAGCGCCGTCGGATCCATCAAGGACAAAAACGGAGCCGATGTCAGCGAGCAGCGGATCACCGACGATGAGGCCAACGGCGTCAAATGGGTGGTGACCGACGCCTCCGCGCACACGATCACCAGCCAGACCATCGATCTGGTGGTGGACACGGAAGCCAATGCGGCGGCGGCCCAAGCGCAGGAGCAGCAGAAGCAGCAGCTCGAGCAGAAGCTATCCACCACCGCAGCGCTGGCCGCCTGCCGCGAGTATGGCAAACAGCTCTATCCATACGGCTTCAAGACGCATGATATTGCCGGAGTTATCCAGGACTTCACGCCATCCGACGAAAACACATGGTTCTACAAAGCAACCGCCGATGTGACCAACGCCTTCGGCGCGAAGCAGAAGGGACTGACATACGAGTGCTCAGTCACCGGCACGACGGATGCACCGCAGGTCGTGGACTTCAACGTCTACTAAGCCAGAAACGACAATAAGCCCCTCGCCTTCCGTGGTTTTCACGAAAGTGAGGGGCTTTCCTTTTATATCCGGGCACTATGCGGCGAGGTCAAGTTTGTCCTTGCTGAGTTTGCCGCCGAGCGCGGAGTTGACGGCCGTGTAGACCGCCTGCGCGACACCTACGACGCCGGCCAGCACGACTCCCCAGCCATAACCATCGAAGCCGCCAGTGGCGGCGATGGCGAGCGCGCCGAGGATGATGCTGACGGCGAGGGAGAACAGGCCGACGTATTCGGATGGGATGTACTTCTTCACTGCCTGTACGATGGCGGGGCAGACGAGTGCGACGATCGCGGATGCGAGCGCCGTTGCGTTGGAGATGTCCATCTTGGTCCTTTCTAAAGTGTTGTGGATGTGGCTCCCGCAACGTTTGTGTTGCGGGAGCGTTTTGCTAGTGGAGCACTTGGCCGGGGTGGATGATGTAGGGATAGTGGAGGCCGTTGCGTCGCGCGGCCGCCTGCCATCCCGTCGCCCCGTAGATGGTCCACAGGTTTTCGCCGGCGGTGACCACATGCGAGGTGCCGACCACATGTGCGGTGACGTTGGTTGCGGTGGTGCCGCCGTAGCAGACTCGTTGTCCTGGCCAGATCCGGTTGACGTTGCCGCTCGGGACGTTCCATGCGCCGGCAGGGGTTCGTCCGGTGCGGGTGGCGATCGCTCCCATGGTGTCGCCGGCTGCGACGACGACGCAGTAGGCTCCGCCGTTGTTCCCAGAGACGCTGCCGGAGGATCCGGCGAGGCGGCGGTTGACTATGGCCATGACCTCGTCGTACCGGTTGCCGAGGAGCTGGCGGCGGTGCAGGCCGTTGCCGTACAGGCCGCGGACGACCTGTGTGGCGATGGTTTCGGCGTCGCCTACCGGGGCTCCGGTCTTCGCGGTGGCGGGCTTGGGCTGCTGCTGGGCCGGTGTCGGCTGCGCGGTGGTGGACTGGCCCGCGTAGAGCGCCCAGGTTGCGGCGGTGCCGTAGAACCAGTTGACGTCGACCTTGCTGCCGATGCCGGGGACGTTGCCGGTGCTGGAGTACTGCCATGCCATGGCGAACTTCCACGGGCTGACGCTGTATGGGACGGCGCCGGGGTTGCGGAGCCGTTCGCCGGTGTAGCCGCGTGGATAGCCGGCGACCCAGAGGCCGTAGTCGCCGGCGGCGACCTGCGACCAGTCTGCGGTGGCGATGGTGGCGGCGCTCATGTAGATGACCGGTTTGACGCCCCATGTGTCACGGACGCGGTTGAGCCATCTGAGCGCCCACCACGTCTGTTTCGCCCAGTATCCTCCGGGCGCGCTCGGCTCCCAGTCGAGCACGGGGATCGCCTGGCCGACGAGGCCGTACTGTCTTGCGACATGGACGAAGTTGTCGGCGTCGGTTTCGGGCGAGTTGCCGGCCGGACGGGCGAAGTCGTAGTTTCCGAGTCGGATGCCGTTGGCGCGTGCGGTCCGGATCTGGCAGGAGGCGTATGGGTTGGTGTAGGTGAGGCCTTCGGTCGTCTTAATGAACGCGAAGTCCACGCCGGCGGCCTTGGCCGTAGAGCCGTCCCAACAGCCCTGGTAGCTGGCCGTGTCCACGCCGGTGTCCGCGACGGCGCATGGCGCGATGGCGAGGCAGGCGGCGATGAGGAGGGCTGCAATCGGCCTGCGGTAGCGTCGGCGTGGTCTGGCGTGCTTCGGGGTTCCTTTGTTGGCTATCATTCCTTTCCTTTCCTTTTGTTGTGGTCAGTAGTCCCAGTCGTCGGATGCGAGACGGCGGCTGTAGTCGGCCTTGAGCTGCGTGATGCGCACATGGCCGGCGCCGTTGTATCCGGCGGCGAGGTATCGTTTGCCGACCTCGAGCTGGTGTTCGTGCTGGGTTCGGTCCTGGGTGGCGGCGAAAAGCTCCGATCTCATGGCCGACTGTTCGATGCTGTTGAGGCGTCGGTTGTCGTTGTCGAGCTTCGAGCAGACTTTGGCGAGCTGGACGTCGAGTTTGGCGATCTCGCCGGCGAGACGGTCGATGTCGGCCTTGGTGGCCCAGCCGGCGTCGAAGCGTTTGGTGGCCCAGCCGACGATGCCTCCGCCGCACGCGGTGATGATGCTGACGATGATGGTGAGCCATGCCGGCGAGCTCATGTCACTCTCCTGTGCTCGCGTCGGACTCGGCCGGGTCCTCTTCCTCGACGCCGAGGGCTGCCTTGACGTCGTCGCGGATGGATGCCGGCACCTGGTCGATGGTGCGCAGGCCGGCGCGGACGAGGGCCACGTAGATGGGGATCATCTTCTTCTTCACTGTTCGCCTCCCTCCATCGCCTCGTACAGGCCGGCGATGGCGTCGAGGCCATCGAGCTGGAGCTGCTTGAGTTCGGCGATGCGCTGGCGGTCGGTCTTGGAGTCCTCCTCGGCTTCCTCGAAGAGCCGGTCGGCCTGTTCGACGGCCTCCTGCTCGAGCAGGTTGTATCTGACGATGTAGGCTTCGCGCGCGGTCCACTGCTCGGCGGCCGGCTGGCCGTCGATCGCCTGGGTCTCGGCCTTGGTGATGTCCTTGCGGATGCGGATGTCGGCGCCTCCGTCGGAGCGTGGATGGTAGTCCACCTCCGCCGGTTCAGCCGAATAGGTCACGGTCTGGATCATGGTGTCTCCTTTCACGCCGCGAGGACCTTCCTCGCGCGGCGCATGGTCTTGTCGATTCCGTTGCGACGGCGGTATTGGACGCTGTCGCTCCATTTGAAGTAGCCGTAATAGCTGGCGAGTCGTCTTGCCAGCCAGATGGGAATGCGCGCCATTTTTCCGGCGCGACGGAAGTTGCGGCGCGCCCTGAGGAACACGCCATGCCGGATGTTGACCCGTCCGTGCGGCCGGAAGGTGAAGCCGACCATGTCGATTGGCTCCAGCGCGAGCCGTTTGGCGTTCCATTCCGGATGCACGTCGAGATGTAGGATGCGATGCAGATAGGCGGCGAGCATGCGTGCGGCCATGCGCAGATCCGCCTTCCCTCGGCCGACCAGCAAAATGTCGTCCATGTAGAAGAGGACGTGGGTGACGAGCCGGCGCCTCACGACGGTGCCGTCGCGCCGGCGGCGGAGCTTGGCCAAGCGTTCGGTGGCGAAATGGTAGGCGTAACTCAGGTAATAGTTAGCGAGCCACTGGCTGGCGTAGCTGCCGATGTTGAGCCCCTGCGTGCCGGCGTACCGGTCGATGAGGTGGCATGCGAGGCGCAGAAGCGTTTTATCGCCTATGTCCCTGGCGAGTAGTCGCTTGAGCACGGTTCTGTCAATCGATGGGTAGCATTTGCGGACGTCGAGTTTCACGAACCATCTGCTGGAGCGTTGGCGGGTCCAGCGTTTGATGGCCTTGCGCGCGTCGATGGTGCCGCGTCCCTCGACGCTGGCGGTCTGCCATCGGCCGATCTTGGCGTCCAGCATCGGTCTCATCGCGTCGATGGCGACGTGGTCGAGGATCTGGTGGTGGACCGATTCACGGCCGATGACGCGGTGTTTCCCGCTAATTGGCTCGGTCCTGTTGAAGTATCGGATGGTGGTGTCGTGGAAGCGTCCGGTGCGGATCTCCGACGCGATGGCATCGGCGACGCGGTCGAGGTCGGGATGGTGGTCGAGCCATGCCGACACGTCCCTCCTGGACCGTTTTCCTTTTAAATAGTGGTCGATGCTTTCGCGCACGAAGCGCGGGTCGGCCACCTTGGTGTGTTTGCAATATGTCTTCATGAAGCTATCTGGACTATGGCGGCGTTCGACCATGGGGTCTACCGGTCGCGTGCTTGGTTTGATTTTCGGCTTAGGTTGCCGTGGCTGGCCCTCTCGCTGGCGGCGGAGGGTAGTTGCGACGCAATGTGTTGTTTGTTTCCAGATTGGCGGCCCCCGTTGTTCCACCTGCGGTTGGCCGGATCGTTCCTGAGGTTCGAGGCGAAAGCGCCGTAGTGCGCGCCGTCCCTGAGGTTGCCGAAGCGCCGAACGCCGATGTCCGGAGGCTCGCCGTCGCAAATCCCTGAAAAATGACGTGATGGGAGTGATGAGGGGGCGTCCGCCCCCTCGCTGCGCTCACCCCCACCGCTCTCGTCTACGCCTTCGAGCGGCCAAGCGCAGACAGGCGGCCCCCGTCGTCCCACCAGCGGAAGGCCGGATCGTACCAGAGGCTCGAGGCGAAAGCGCCGTAGCGCGCGCCGTCCCAGAGGTTGCCGAAGCGCCGGTGCATCTTGATGCCGGGCTGTTTGACCGGGTTGCCGCCGAAGGCGTCGCACAGGCCGGTGGCGCTGCTGGCTCCGCTGCCGACCGGCAGCGGGATGCCGGCGCAGATGGAGAGGTCCTGGCCGTACAGCCATTGGCCGGAGGTCTTGTCGGTATATCCGGGGAAGTCGCCGATGTGCGTGTAGTCGGCGGTGATGGCGGTCTTGTTGGCCTTGGTGGTGTCGTAGGTCTTCCACAGTTCGCAGTGGCCGGCGGTGGCGGAGTCCTTGACGGCCTTGATGAGCGTGTCCTGCTCGCCCTCGTACATGCCGCAGAACAGTTCGATGTTCTGGAGCTTGATGGGCTGGTGCATGATGCTGAGTTCGCCGTGCGGGATGCCGTCGGTGCCGAGGATCCGGTCGGTTGATCCGGTCTTGTATGGCATGACGGAGACGTAGTTCTTGGCGTTGTCGGTCGGGTTGATGGTGGTGATGGCGTCGCCGTCGAGGTTGAGGGCCGTGTTGGCGGCGTCGATGACGGTCTTGCCGATGATCCTGCGACATTCGGCGACGGAGTGGTTGTCGGCGTTGTTCCGTTCGCTGTCGGTGCCGATGTTGACGTAGTTGTCGATGTCGAAGCCGGCGGCGTCAGTGGTCTTGACGATGACGCGGTGCGCGTTCGATTCGCCTTTGGTGATGGTTGCCTGCATGGTGTGCTGGAACATGCCGCCGAGCACGTCGCTGTTGGTGGTGCCCCACTTCATCATGAGCATGATCTGGATGTATGCGGCGTCCGCGGACACGAGGCCGCTGTAGCCTTTGCCGAGTTTCGCGGCGCGGTCGATGTAGTCGTTCTGGCATCCGAAGTCGCGCGACGGCTGGATGCCACTCCAGCTGGTCGGCTTGCCGTTGGCGTCGATGCCGGCCATGTATTTGGCGTGCAGCATGCAGGAGCGTTCGGTGCCGTCGGGCAGGAGCAGGCCGGGCATCGGCGAGAAGCCGGTCCATTTGCTGTCGGAGATGAGGATCTCGAGGCTGGTGGAGGTCTCGCGGGCCGAATAGTAGAGCGGCGGGGTCATGACCCAGACCAGGCCGTTGCGCCCATACTGGTCGTAATGCTGGTCATATCCTTCGATTGCGGTGACGTGCGGCTTGCCGTCGTCTCCGACGGTGGCGTTGACGTTGAGGCATTGGAAGGCGTTGAGCGCGCGGTAGTCGTCGCGCCCGGCGGTGGTGTTGGTGGACTTCTCGATGACGAGGCCGGTGTTGTCGCGGGTCTTGACGCAGGCCGGGCTGTTGGATGCCGTCCATTTCGGTTTCTGGACGCCGTAGATGGCGCCGGTGCGGTGCGCCTTCCAGTATTCCGCGATGTTCGTGTATTCGCCTTTGGCGTCGTCGCGGGTCAGCGCGCGACCCGTGTCGGCCTTGCCGATGGTGGCGTTGAGGCTCGCGGTGATGGCGCGGGCGAGGCCGTCGACGCGGACGACTTTCTTGGTGTCGACTGTCATTCCTGTTCCTTTCAGTTGGCTAGGTGGGTGCCGGCGGCGACGAACTGGCTGATCCAGTCGATGTCCTCGTCGGTGAGTTCGGTGAGCGGACTGGTCTGTCCGAGCGGCGCGAAACTGCCGCCGTCCACGTAGATCAGGTCGCTGTAGTTGGTGGCGTCGGTGCCGGCCGGCAGCTCGAAGTAGCGGATGCGTTGGACGGTGTCGCCGATCATCTCGGCCACCTTCCAGACCCACCTGCCATCGGTGTTCTCGAGCTTCACGGTGGCTTTGCCCTGCTTGTCGAGGTCGATTTTGAACGGCTTCGGCAGGATCAGGTCGGTGCCGGCGAAGTGGTGACGTTCCGGCTGGAAGATCAGCGAGCCGGTCGCGGGGTCGGTGGTTCCGTCGCCTTTCGGCAGGCGGATGCTGATGTTGATTGTCGTGGCCATGGTTTCGTTCCTTTCTCTAGGCCGTGTACCAGGTGGTATGCAGGTAGATCGGATTGCTGGACCCGTCGTTGCCTTGCTCGCATCGGATGGTTCCGTCCGTGCCGATGACCCACCACTGTGATGAGAAGTAGTGGTTGGGCGTCTTGGTCTGACGGTCTGGCCGGTAGCCTGCTGGGATGGTCGCGCAGACATATCCGGTCTGGAAGCCTCCGGTTCGTGAGATGGAGCCGTCGAGTGTGACCATGCCTCTGTCTTTGCGGATGGCAAGTGGCGGATTGTTTTGTTTCCAGCTGCCGTCGGTCGGTTGAAGCGTGGTCCATCTGCTTGCGCCGGTGGCGGGCGGGAGCAGGTGCGTGGCGATGGCGAGCGCTCCTTGGATGGTGATGAGGCATCGGTCTCCTGGGTTTGCGGTGATGGTTTCCGGTGTGGCTTGGATGTTGGTGAGTGTGGTGCCGTCGATGGTGATGTCGACGGTGGTGTTGTGGATGTTGGTGATGGTGGCGATGCGTGTGGTGGTGTTTTGCGTGGTTGGTTGGCTGGTGATTTGGAGGCCGAGTTGTCGGCCGAGTTGTCGTGCGATGGTGGTGTCGGTGTTCATTAGGCTTCTCGGAGTTCGGTTTGGGTGGGGAGTCCTGGTTTGAGGGTGATGGTTTGGGTTCGGATGGCGTAGGTGCCGGTGATGTGTTGTGTGGGGAGGTTGAGTGTGATGGTGTCGCCGATGGTGATGGGTGCGATGATGTGTGTGCCGGTGATGCGGTGGATGGAGTGTTGGTTGGTGGCGAGGAGTTCGGCGGCCTTTTGGTCGGCCATTTGTTGGAGTTGTTGGTCGGTTTGGTTTTCGGGGATGTCGTCGTATCGGTATTTTTTGCTGATGACGCGGCCGCGGTTGGGGATGCTGGTCGGGCTGTCCGGGTCGGTGTCTTTGGCGGTGCCGATGATTTCTTTTTCCTGGCTGGTGTAGATGGTGATGATCTGGTTGGCGGTGTCGAAGGTTTCGCGTTCGTCGGTGGTTTGTTTGGTCCATCGGCAGGTGTGGCCTTCGTTGAATGTCCAGGATGGTTTGCGCCGTGAGGGATCGATGTATGGCTGGAGGATGACGTGGCCGTATGGGTCGGTGCGGCAGGTGGTCCAGCCGGCGATGGTGAGCAGGTCGTTGGCGATGGCGAGTTTGTTGTCGGTCTGGTCGTCGGTGAGGCCGTAGGTGAGGGTGGTGCCGGTGCGGTAGTCGCTGGTGGGGTGCGGGAGGACGGTGAGGCCGTTGCCTGTGATGATTTTTTCGGCTTCGGCGACGGGGTCGCTGCCGGCGGGAATGCTGATCGGCGCTGCGTATTGGTCGTCGGCGAGTTCGCGGAGACGGCCGTAGAGGGTGAGTGGGATGGTGGTGGTCGGCCCGTTGGTTTCGCGTTTGTCGGCCGACCAGAGGTAGGTGCCGAGCGGGATGCTTTCGCCGGTCTGGTCGGCGTAGGTGATGTCGGCCCAGATGCGGAGCAGGTCGGTGCCGAACAGGCTGGAGCCTTCGAGGTCGAGGGTGGCCTGTTCGGTGACCGTGGTGTCTTGGTTGCGTTCGATGCTGCCGCCTTGGACGATGCCTTGGACGAGGCCTGTTTCGTTGCCGGTGTTCCGGTCGACGCGCATGACGCGGATTTCTGTGTCGAATCGCATGGCGTGGTGACGCTGGTCCATGGCTTCCCCCATTGGTTAGTTGTTTGGTTCTTCCCAGAGGATTTCGGTCATGTCAATGTCGAGTGTGGCCGTTGGTCCTTTGGCTTTGATGTGCGTGCTGATTGCGGCTTTGACGAAGGCTCTGGTGCCGTCGATGTTGCGCCACCATGCGTAGGTGTTGGCGCGTGCGAGGCGTCGGATGCGCTGGTAGAGCTGGCCGTCGAGGTAGTCGAGGCTTGTGCTGGCGGTGATTTGGTTGTCGAGCCTGCGGCTGGAGTAGCTGGCCGGCAGGTCGGTGTCCCCTCCGAGCTCGAAGTGGTATTCCTCGGTGTCGTGCGACTGTTTTTCGCTGATGTCGAATCCTCCGCCGATGGGGATGGCCTCGCCTGCGTCGGTGCCGAAGTTGAGCATGCACATGTCCGTGGTGACGGTCGTGGTGACGGTGGTTTCGCTGACCGCGCCGCTGGCGGCGTGTGCCGTGATGCGGTAGCCGATCGCACGGTTGAGCGGCGGGAGTCGGTCGATGGCCTGCCGTCCGTCGGTGAGGCGTGCCGAGAGTGTCAGTTCGTCTCCGTCGAGCAGTCTGGTCACGCTCATCCATTCGGTCTTCGGCTGGTCGGCTGTCGGGGTGCCTGCGATGGCGGTGACCATGAGGCTGAGGTTGCTGCCGTCGATGTCGATGTTGGCGGTGGGTGCGGCGGGTGGCGTGTAGGCGACCGTTGCTCCTCGGCTGGCGGTTGTGGTGAGGGTGCTGCCGCCTTGGACCGTGACGTCGATGATGAGTTCGGCGCCGTTTTCGGGCAGGTATTTCGACTGGTCGATGGTCAGGCTTCTGGCGCTGCCGTTGAGGTCGGTCTGGTAGACGACGGCTCCGTCCTTGCAGATGCGGACGCGCTGGTGCGCGACGCCGGTGGTGTCGGCGACCGACCATGCGATGTCGAATGGGCTGGCGGTGATGGCGGTCGGGTCGGTGACGGTGACGTTTGGTGGTGTCGCCGTGCGGATGGTGGTTGGTTGGCTCCATTCGCCCCAGTCGGCGTGCAGGCCTTTGGTGCGGACGCGGATCTGCCATCGTCCGTTCGAGCTGGTCTGGAGCCTGTATGAGGTGGCCGTGGTGGCGGTTGCGGTTGTGACGGTACCGGCCGGGTCAGTGAGTTCGATTTGCGCGGAGGTCTGGCTGGATCCGTCAGGATGGTTCGGCGTCCATCTGATGTCGAGCGTGAGCGGGGTTGCGAGGGTGGTGCCCTGCGTTGGAGAGGTGATGGTCGGCGCGGCCGGTGGGCAGATGGTGGTGATCTGGTTGGATTGCGTCCACTTTCCGGTGAGGACTCCTTTGGAGGCGTCGTCGCCGTAGATGGGGCGGCGGGGTCTTGCACGGTATTCGACGATGCCGGCGGGGGTGTCGTCGTCGAGGACCTGCGCGGGCTTGCCGGCGTAGCTGCCGGTGGCGAGGTCCTGCCAGTCTGCGCCGGCGAGGCGGCGTTGGATGTCGAAGCCGTTGGCGTAGCTGCCGGACAGGTCGATGAGGATCTGTGCGGATTTGGCTCCGGTCTTGACGGCTTCGACCTTGACGGGCGCGCGTGGTGTGGTGTAGATGACCGGCGAGTCGACGTGCGTGGAGTCGCCGGCCTGGTTTCGCGCGTAGACGGCGAACTGGTAGCGGCCGTTCGGCCGCAGGTTGGTCGCGTCGAAGTTGGTTTTGTCCCAGTTGAGGACGACGGCGCCGGATCCGCCTTTCTGGTCGCTCCATGTGTTCCAGTTGCCGCCGTCGAGGGCGATGCGCTGGGCGAGGAGGACCTGTTTCCATGGTTTGAGCGCGCCGTTGTCATAGTTGCTCTGCCATGAGATGGACGCCTTGTTGTCGCTCACGCGTTTGAACGACACGTTTTTCGGCTGGTTTGGCCGGTGGTAGTTGATGCCGCCGGTGTACACGCCGCAGCTGGAGTTGCTGGTGCCGGCGTTGGGTCCGTTCCAGTAGATGCTGCCGCTGCAGGTGATGTTGCGCGCCGATTCCGCCTTGGCGACCGTCAGGTCTGCGGCGAGGATGCACACCTCGCTGTTGACGCCGAGGTTCTTGGTGCCGGAGTTCGAGGTGTGCGCCACCTGCTGTCCGTTGATCCATGCCGTGGCCGCGACCCAGCCGTAGTAGTTCCATCCGTTGAGCGACTGCCACCAGACTTCGACGTGGATGGTGTCGGTGGTGTCGGTGTAGCCGGTGACCCACGCCTTGACGTGCGTGCGCCAGTTGCCGCAGATGTTGCCGTATCCGTCGGCCATTGTTCATCAGCTCCTTGCGGTGACGGTCGCGCCGCAGGCGGAGACGAGTTCGGCGAGGAGCCGTTGGAGTCGTTCGTTGCCTTCGATGGCGCGGTTGTTGAGTGTGATGTTGTAGGTCGTCGCCGTCGATCGCCATGACGTCGGAGCGGATTGCGCGGAGAAGCGCATGCCGCCGGCGGTGATGGATGCCGTGGCCTTGCGCACGCTGTCCTTGAGCATGTCGGCCGAGATGGACGGCAGCGGGATGCTTTGCGGGATGGCGTCGGAGACCATGGCGTCGGCGGCGGCCTTGAGGGCGGGCGCGCTTCGTTCGACGCCGAGGGCGGCGCCTCGGCCGATCATCACGCCGACCTGGTCGCGGAAGACTCGGGATGGCGAGTGGATGCCGAGCTTGCTTTTGACCCAGTCGAGCGCGTTCTTGGCCGCGTTGACCGCGGCGTTGACGAGCTCTCCGGCTGCGGAGGCGACACCGCTGGCGATGCCTCTGATGATGTTCATGCCGACGCTGCCCCAGTTGACGCTGGCGAACGCGTTCCTGATGCTCGAGATGATCGATGGGATCTTGCCGACCAATTGCGGGATGGCGGAGACGAGGCCGGAGGCGAGGGTGACGAGCAGCTGCATGCCTGTGGAGAGGATCTGCGGCAGATGGCTGGCGATCGTGTTGACGATGCCGGCGATGATCTGCGGCACGTAGGAGATGAGCTGCGGGAGCGCCTGCGCGAGGCCGGTCACGAGGGTGGAGAGCATCTGCATGCCGGTGGAGAGGATGTTCGGCAGGTTGTTGCACAGTCCGTCGATGAGTGTCGAGATGATCTTCGGCACCTGCTCGACGAGCTGGGGCATCGCGGACACGAGGCCGTTGACCAGGTTCATGACCATCTGCACGCCCTGCTCCATGAGCTGCGGAAGCCCCGTGGCGAGCGCGGTGATGATGGCTGTGATGATCTGCGGGATGGCCGCGGCGAGTGTAGGCAGGCTGGAGACGATGCCCTGCAGGAGGCCGTCGAGCAGTGTCAGTCCGGCGCTCATGAGCTGTGGCGCGGCGGCGATGAGGCTGGTCACGAGGGTGGTCACGAGGGTGACGGCCATCGGCATGAGCACGGGCAGGTGGGATGCCAGACTGGAGACGAGGGTGTCGATGAGCAGCGTGCCGACCGAGATGAGCGACGGGAGTGCCGTGGTGACGCCCTGGAGCACCATTTCGATGATGTAGGTGCCGGAGGAGACGAACTGCGGCAGGCTGGACTGGATCCATGTCTCGGCTTTGGAGAGGATGTTGGGCAGAGATGCGAACGCGGAGTTGATGACCCGCGACAGTTGTCCGCCCATCTGGCTGTTGATCATGCCTATGCCGGCCACGAGTGCGGCGGCGAGCGCTCCGATGCCGAGGAATTTGATGAAGTTTCCAGGTGCGAAGAATCTGGTGACGAGGCCGCCGATGGCGTTGAGGCCGTTCTGCAGTCCTGTTCCGGCTTTGCCGATGGCGTTTTGCAGTGGTCCGCCGATGGCGTCGCCGAGGCCGCCGAAGATGTTGCCGAACGCGGTTTTGAATGGTGCGGCGAAGCTGGAGAGTTTGCCGGTGATGGCGCTGGTTTTGCCGCTGATTTTGGAGAGTGCGCTGGCGAAGGGGTCGCCGTCGAGGGTCATGGCTTCGCGGATGGTTTTGTTGAACAGCGGTTTTGTTTTGTTGCCTATGGCGGTGATGGCGCTGCCGAGTGGTGAGGTGTTGATTTTTCCGGCGGCGGTTCCGAGGCCTTTGGTGATGGCGTCGCCGATTTGTCCGGCTTTGGTTTTGATGCCGGTGGTGGCGGCGGTGAGTCCGGTGTATAGGCTGCTGTTTTCCCATTTGAAGGCGATGCTTGCCATGCCTGGCGTGAGTTTCGTGCGGATGGTTTTGAAGATGCCGTCTGTGGCGGAGGCGAGTTGGCTTCCGCCTTGTTTGATGCGGTTGATGGCGTTGGCGAAGGGGTCGCCGTCTATGGCCATGGCGTCGCGCAGGCTTGGGCTGAGGTAGCCTTTGGCGTTGGCGATTTTGGTTTTGATGGCGTCGAATGCGCCGCCGATGTCGCTGCCTCCTTTTTTGAGGTTGGCGATGAGGTCGGCGATGCCTTTGTCTCCGGATTTGCCGAGTTGGTCGAGGACCGAGGTGATTTTGTCTGCGTTGCCTCCGACGGTGGCGAGGGTGGCGAAGCCGCCGGCGAGGGTGGCGACCTGTGCGGCGAGGTCGGCGATGCTGGTTTTGCCGCTGGCGATGTCGTTGCCGAGGTCTTCGATCTTCTGCGCGGCGATGGATGCGGCGGTGTCGAGGCGGTCTTGGAATTGGTCGGCGAGTTTTCCGGTGGCGCTGGTGACCTGGTCGATGATGGGGATGAGTTTGCCGCCGACTTTGGTGGCGGCGCTGATGAGTGGGGTCTCGAACTGCGCGCCGAGTCGGCCGATGGCGGCTTTGACGTTGCCGACCATGCCGTCGAAGCTTTCGCCGGCGTTTTTGGCGGCGCCGCCGATGTGTTCCTTCATGGCGGCCTCGAAGTCGGCGAAGCTGACTTTGCCGTCGGACACCATGTCGCTGGCCGCTTCGGTGGTGGTGTGGAAGTGGTCGGCGAGGTATTGCAGGACCGGGATGCCGGAGCCCATGAGCTGGAGCATGTCGTCGCCCTGCAGCTTGCCTTTCGCGGCGACCTGGGAGAAGATCAGGCCCATGTCCTGGAAGCTGCGGCCGCTGATCTGGGCGGCGTCGCCGACTGTGGTCAGCACTCCCTCGAGGTCGCCGCCCTGCTTGATGCCGGATGCGACGAGCGTGGCGGCGACGGATGCGGCGTCGCCGAGTCCGAAGGCCGTGCCTTTGACGGAGGCGAGCGCGTTGCCCATGATCTTGTCGACGCTGGCGGTGTCGTATTTGAGGGCTTTGAGCTTGGTTTGGGCGCGTTCGATGTTGAGTGCGCGGTCGAAGCCGCCTTTTGCGGTGAGGCCGGCGATGCTGGATGCGATGCCGGTGATGGTGCCGACTCCGACTTTGCCGATTTTGCCGAATGCGCCGCCGATGGTGGAGATGATGCTTTTGCCGCTTTTTTTGGTGCCGGTGGTGGTGCCGTCGCTGATGGAGCCTTCGATGGCTTTGCCGAGGCCTTTGGTGCTTGGGCTGATGATGATGTAGCCGGTGCCGAGTTCCTGCGTCATCGTTGGCTCCTTCGCTTTTCGGTTATTCCTCGTTCATGTAGTCCTCCGGCAGGCCGAGGCGGCGGTTGAGCAGTGCGCGTCGCCTGTGGTCGTGCTGGTGTTTGGGAGGTGTCGGCTCCGAGAGGAGCGTGTCCGGTTTCGCCCAGTCGGGCGTGAGGCTGAGTTTCGACTGGCCCTGGTTGATGGATTGAACGAGTTTGTCGGTGTCGTCCGGGATGTATGCCCAGCCGGCGAGTGCGGCGAAGCTGTGGCTTCTCCGGTTTTTGAGGATTTCCCTGCACATCGGCCATGCGATGTTGAGGGGTGTGGTCTTCGGGTCGAGGGGCTGGTGCCAGACTTGCATCCAGTCGTATTGCAGGGCCGCCCGGTGGTCCTGCCAGAGGGTGATGAGGATCAGGCTTTTGGGTCGGTCTTGCCGGCCTGCGCCCATGCGTCGATGATGCGGCCGATGTCGGCGATCTTGTCGCCGCTCTTGGTGTCGAGCTCGCGTTCGATGAGCGGGTATTCGCGGACGAGGTAGGTGAGGATGGTGGCCATGAAGTTGATTTTCTCCTCTTGTGTGAGGTTCTTCCATCCGCGACTGACGGCGGTGAGGCCGACGATGATGACGCTGGTCGGCAGGTTCGCGCTGTCGTCGAGGCTGGGGAGGTCCATTTTCACGTCGCCGTATTGGATGTGGACGGGGCGCGCCTCTTCGGGGTCGGCGATGGCTGTGGGTGTGATGGTCTGGATGTTGTCGGTCATTGTTCGTCTTTCTGCGATGCGCCGGCTGCTTGTGGGCTGGTGGGCCCCGCCGCCGGCGGCAGGCGCTGGAACGGCGGCGGGGCGCGGATCGAGTGAGGGTCAGACGTCCATGGGGAAGCCGTAGAGCTTCATGAAGTACGGCGTGTTGGCCACGTCCTTGTAGGTGCGCAGGGTCAGGCCGAAGTTCATCAGGTCGCTGACCTTCCATTCGATGTCCTCGCGTTCGTTGACCTTGCATTTCGGCGCATGCAGGAGCAGGAGGTGGTCGGATTGGGTGACGCCTGCGACGACGTACTGCGCGGTCTTGTTGCATTCCACGTGGTCGATGGTCAGGCTGCCGTCCGTGCCGACGGATGCGTCGAAGTACGTTTCGACGACTTCCTTCTTCGATTCGAGGCCGGCGAAGCTGATGGTCCAGTATCCGCCGGAGCTCCAGGAGAGCACGTTGTCTCCGTTGTGGGCGGCGAAGTCGTTGGTGTCGCCGTCCTCCGGGTGGATGGTGATGCCGTCTTCGGAGAAGTAGCCGAACGGCTTCTTTCCGGATGTGGGACGCCAGTCCTTGCCGAAGGTGCCGATGTTCTCTCCGACGTCGTACCGGTAGATCGCCGCCTCTTTGATGAGGTTGACGTAGTTCTTGTTGTTGCCTTCGGACGCGAAGCTCAGGCCGGCGGCGCCGGCGGCGAGCAGCTGCGCCTCGAGGGCGGCGGTGTCGTTTGCCATTGGTGTGGCTCCTTTGTTTGTGGTGTTGGTCATGCGGCTTCGACGGTGAGCAGGATGACGGTGTAGGCGAAGTCCTGCCGCAGGTCGTCGTCGTGTGTCTGGAGCGGTCCGGATTCGACGCTGGCGTCGATGAGGGGCCGCTTGCGCCGGTTGTCGAGCAGCCATCGGCAGATGGTCTCGCTGAACGCCAGGGCTTTGGGCCAGTCGCATGTCCTGCCGTCGTCTTGTGGCGCGTACACGCTGGCGCGCAGGCGCATGTACTGGCTGACCGGCGTCTGATAGGCGGCGCGGTCGAGCGCGAGGCGCACGCGCGGCATGGTCGTCGAGGCGGGCATGTCCCAGCCGATGGCCGCTTCGGGGATGGCCTGCGTGAGGCCGTCGAGGATGAGGCCGCTCGGGTCCCTGCCGATAGTGTTCATACGCTCACCTGGCCGAGGATGCGGGTGAGTGTGCCGTGTTTGGCTTCGAGCGCGACCGGCGCCGTGGCGACGACGTTGCCATGGCTGGCGTCGTCGTTGCGGTACACGGTGATGCGCGGGTCTCCGACTGCGGCGCGTTCGACCTGGGCCTGCACGTTGTCGAGCAGGGCCTTGTTGTGCAGGAGCTGCCGTTCGACATTCTTGCGGTTGAGGACGAACCTGATTTTGCTCATTGGTCCTCTCCTTCCTCGGCGTGGATCTTCACGCCGATGCCGGTGTCGCCGCGCTGCCAGACCTCTGGCGGCTGGGTGACGCGCATGGTCCGGCCCCGGACGGTGAGCAGGTCGCCGGCGAGGATCCCGAACGGCAGGCCTCCGCGGTGGTAGAGGTTGCAGCCGTGCGTGATGGTGCGTCGGCCGGCGGTGTCCGTGCGGTCGTATGCGCATGGCTCCACGAGCGCCTGCACGGTGCCGACGGTGGACGGCGTGCCGATGACGCGGCGTCCGTCGGTGGTCGTTTCGTCGGCTCGGGCGACGGTGATGGTTTCGGTCGGTGGCGTTCTCATGCGTCTCCCGTCATGGCGACGGTGAACATGCGGCCGCTTCCGGCGGCGTCCAGGTCGGCGAGTTCGCTGGATGTGAGGTACAGGTCTCCGTTCGGGTTGCTGTACGACCAGCTGTCGGCGAAGGGGCCGGTGGTCTGTGATCCCTGGCTGAGTCCTTCGGGGTTCGTCTCCTCGGCGACCATGGCGCGTTTGACCATGTTGCAGCAGATGTCCTTGCAGATGCCGAGCTCGGCTTCCTCCGCCTGCGCCCATGAGGGGCATTGCAGGCGGATCTTGCGGCTCGCCGCGGCGAGGAGACGTTCGGCCTTGGTTTTGTCCGCGCCGTCGAGCGTCCGCCAGATCTCCTCAAGGTCGGCGGTGGTGGCGAAGGAGCCGGCCATGGTCACGCCTCCGTGACGCGCTGCTCGCCGGTGTCGATGTCGCGGATGACGGTCACATGCGTGCCGTCCGGACGGATCGCGTCGAATCGTTCGGAGCGGTGGCCGGCTGGCGGGAACGGCGCTGGCTCCTCCGGCTGCTGGTCCGTGGCTTGGACGGGCTCCTCCGGCTGTTCCGGGGTGTCGTCGCCGATTTCCTCGGCCGGTTCCTGCGGGGTGACGTCGAGCTTCTTGTCAGCCATTGACGACTCCCTTCAGTCGTGCGGCGGCGCGGCCGGAGAACACGCCGAGGCCGCAGTAGAACTCGATGCGGGTGCGGTAGGCGGGCTTTTCCTGCAGTTGGCCGAGGTCCTCGACCTGCACGCCGCCGTTGGTCAGGCCGGTGACGCCCTGGTCGCCCTCGCTCGCGCCGAACTTGACGGCGTAGATGCTGGTGGTGGTGGAGTTGGTGCCCTGGGTCTCGTCGTTGTCGAGGATCTCCTTGCCGGCGGGGGTCTGTCCGGCCTCGAGCAGCGGGATGCCGTTCCACTGCATGACGCGCTTGCCGACGATGTCCTGCTGGAGGGTGGTGTCGTAGGAGATGTGGCGCATGGCGCTGGCGATCTTGCGGATGATGGCGGAGGAGGCGTAGATGGCGCCGTTGGTGGGGTTGATGCCGGGGACTGCGCCGAGCAGTTCGTCAAGCTTGTCGAAGAACTTGTGGATGTCGGCGTTGGAGTCGCCGAGGATCGGCATGCCGTTTTCCGCGGCGTCGATGACCTGTTTGCCGGTGAGGCGCTTCTTGAGGCCGTCGAAGCTCTTGGTGTCGACGCTGGAGTCGCCGTTGAAGAAGGTCTCCTGGAACTTGTAGCTGATCGCCTTGACCTTGAGCGTGGTCTGTTCGGCGCGCTGGTCGTTGACGTTGCTGCGGGTCTGCTGGATGAACCTGTCGACGTCCGCGTCGCCGCCGAGGATGACGAGCTTCTCGCTCTTCTGGTTGAAGGTGCCGGTGGACTCGGTGTAGGACTCGTTGACGCCTCGGAACGCGACGCCGGGTAGGGTCGCCTCCTCGTTGTAGGCGTAGGCGTTGCCGTCGATGTTCATGAGCGGGATGCGGTCGAGGATCGGGCTGACCTGCACGAAGGTCTCGAGGACGCCCTTGGCGAGGGTGTCGGTGGAGAGCTTCGCGGCCTCGGTGAGGTTGAGTGCCATGGTTGTGTTTTCCTTTCTGGTTGTCGGTTATTTGGCCGCGTAGGCTTGCGAGAGGAGCTGCAGCGGCGTCATGTTGCCGGTGGTTGAGGTGGCCGTGTTGGCGGCGGGTGGGGTGGGCAGTCCGATGTTTGGCTTGAGGCTGTCCTTGAGCGCCTTCGCGTTCGCCTTGAGTTCATCGCCGTCGCCTTTGAGCCGTCCGATGATGGACGGGTCGAGGCCGGTGTCCTTGGCGAGCTGGCCGATGAGGGTCTCGCGTTCGGCGGTGGCCTTGAGCGTGGCGATTTCCTTCGTCAGCGCCTCGATCTTCTTGTCGGCGGCTTCGAGCTTCGCGGCGTTGTCGCCTTCGCCGGCGTCGTATTTGGCGGCTTTGGCCTTGTATTCGTCGTATCCGGCGTATTTGGCTTCGAGTTTCGCTTTTTCCTCTTCGACGCGGGCGGCGAGCGCGTGGCTGAACTCCTTGGCGTTGTCGGTCGTGGTGTTCTTCGCGTTGTCGCCTTCGCCGTTGGTGTTCTGGCCTGCGGGCGGTTCGCCTTCGCCTCCTTGTGGCTCTCCGCCTTCGATGAGGAGGAGGTGGCGCATGAGGTTGCGTTTGCGGCGGAGGGTGAAGTGCATTGGTGCTCCTTTGTTTTTTGCGCACGGTTAGCGACGCGGCGTGCGGGGTCCGCGGTGAGTGGCTGGCGCAGGATTCGGACCTGCGTGGCGCGCGTGGCGCGGCCGATTTACAGTCGGCTCCGTTCGGCCTCTTCGGCAGCCAGCCGGATGTGGTAGGATTGGGGGCAAGGGAGTCCCCGTGAAGACTTGAAATAACAGCCGAAGCTCGCGGGATTGGCTCCCTTGTTTATTTGTTCAGGGTGATTTCCCATATGTCCGGTGAGCTGTCGTCCATGACGAACAGTCGTTTGATTCGCGCTTCCGGATTGTTGATGTTGTAGTCGGCGAGTTGTCTGCGGAGTTTGTCTGAGACGGTGGTGCCGCCGAGGTCGACGATGAACGAGTCTTTTGTTACGTCCAGTTTGTTCGCGTTTTTGACCGATTTGCGGATGTTGGCGGCGATTTTGCCGTATTTCGGTTGGTTTTGGAACGATTTGAGTTCGACTTCGATTCCTTGTTCCGTCCAGAGGAAGTCGTTGGTGGACTTGAAGGTGTCTTCGTCCTTGGGGATCCAGTCGTAGTGTTGTCCGGATGCTTTGAACTTTTCCATGAATACGATCTCGTGCATTTCGAGCACGTCCCAGTCAGTGGGGATGCCGAGGGCTCGTTGTCGGCGGTCCCATGCGCGTCTGCTGATCGATTTCTCGTTCCTCATTCCCGTGAACGACTTTTCGATGGTCCAGGATGAGCGGTTCTTTTGCGGTGACGCTCCGTCAGTGAGTTCCTTTGGGTAGGTGTGGCGCATCCACCTCGTGATGGTCTGCGGATCTGTGTCTCCTGCTCGGGCGAGCGCCTCGCGGTACATCCGCATGTAGCGGTCCGGGTCGTATCCGCGGAGTTTGGATGCTCCCCAGCTGGGAATTATCATGCAGTCGCAGTCGTTGTGGTATTTGTCGTCCTCGCCTCCGGCTGATCGTTCGCTTGAATAGGCGAATCCTCGTGAGGCGAGCATGACGCAGAACGCGCATGTTTTCGGACCGCTGGGCACTCGTGCGTACCTTGGTTTGCTCGGGTCGGCGTCTGAGGTCTCCTCGATGGTCAGCCTCGCGGTCTGGCGGACGAGTTGGCCGGCCAGGGAGACGAGGTCGTCTGTGTCGAGGTGGCGGACTCCAAGACTCCACATGTCGTCGATGCCGATGCCGGCTTTGTTGGAGCGTGTGGCGATCTGGTCGAATGTGTATCCGGGGTGGTCGGTGTTGTTCAGTCCTCCGAACTGTTTGTATGCCGCTTTGTCGGCGCCGATGTTGACGTCGCCGTATGAGGGGAGGTCCATGTCTGCGAGAGAGTCCCATACGTCTCGGACGGAAGCGTAGTACCGTTGCGCGAGCTCGTTGGCCTTGAGTGCGGATTGTTCGTAGCTTTCGCGCAGTCTGGTCAGGTCGGCGCCGTATTCCTCGATGACTTCCTCGGCGGCGAGTTCTGCTTGACGGCGGATGTCGTATAGGTCGTCGAGGTAGTTGTCACGCAGGTCGTTGATCCTCAGTTCCAGGGCCTTCGCGCTCTTCTCGTCCAGATTCAGATGCTCGAGATACATTCGTGCCTCCGCTCATTGTCTGGATGTATTCACGTGCCTGCTTGCGACGTTGTTCCATGCGCAGCGTCTGGCGTTGTCGGTCGCTCAGGTCGAGCATGTCGTAGGTGACGTCGCTGTCGGCGGGGAGGATGTTGGCCCCGACGAGTTTCACTGCGGCGTCGGCCGCGGCGGCCCGGCTTGGTGTGGCGGGGTTGCGCCATTGGCTGGACACTGCCGTTGCCTGGCCGTCGCCGGCGATGCGGGCTGCGGTGGCGATGATGCGTTCCCATGCGGGTCCGAAGCGGCGTTGGCAGCTTTCGGCGTTGAGGCAGAGTTCCTTGACGGCCTTGTCGATCGCTTCGGCCGAGCTTGGATTGTCGGTGAGCACGCCCATCGAGTCGGGCGGCAGGCTGGTGGCGGCGGCGAACATCGAGGCGGTCTGGCGCAGTTGCGCGGCGTGCGGTTCGAAGCTCGCCTGGGTGAACGTGCCGACCTGCGGCAGGTTGCCCTGCTTGTCGCGCGGCAGTGCGAGGACCTGGTCGAGCATGATCTGCCATCGTGGTTTGAGTGTGCCGTCCTTGCCGCGGAACATGTCCTCGGTGACGCCCAGGAAGTATCGGGGCGGGACCGAATACAGTTCGGCCTGCACTTCGCTGCGGAGGAAGGTGCGCACGGCGCTGTCGGTCAGGCTCATGACGGTGCGGCTGATGCGCGATCGGCCGAATGGCCTTTTGCTGTCCGGACGGTATGCGAGCAGTTCGACGGGCAGGCGGCCTTGCCATTCGGTGCGCGCGTACACGGTCCATTGCCAGTCGGCGCGTGTGCATCCGATGAGTTTGCCGGGGAGCATGAGGTAGCATGCGCGGATCTGGCGGCCGTAGGTCTCGTCATCGTCTATGTCGTAGAGCAGGGCTTCGGTGAGGCCGTGGATGCGGCTGTCCCATGTGCCTGTGGCGACGTCGGCGGGGAACTCCTGGATGATCGCGGCGGGCTCTCCCCTGTCGGGCATGCCTTGGAGCGCGGCGATGAAGCTGCAGGAGTGGACGAGCGCGTCGGTGTGCGCGTTTTCGGCGGTCTGCGCGAGGTCGTTGGCGTCGAGCAGGTCGCTGACCTGTTTGCTCAGGTCGCTGCCGTCCTGGGTGGTGATGCCGTCGAGCACGACGCGGTTGGCGAGTCCTTCGATGGCTTTTTCCGGCCATCCGACGACGATTTCCACGTCTTTGGCGATCGGTGGGAGGCTGTAGCCGAGGTCGTGGAGTTCGTTGCGGCCGTTGTAGTAGACGCTGCGGATGTGGTTTCGTGTGCGGTGGCGGATGATTTTCGCGGTGAGGCGGCGGAATGCTTCGTCTTCGTCGGGTGTCAGGCCGGCGACTGTGGCCGGCAGTGGTTCGAGGAGTGTCATGGCAGTTCGATCATCCTTTGTTCTGGTTCGTCGCCCGGCCGGCGGGTGCTGGTGACGGCGCCGTGCAGGGCGAGGGTGGCGGCGACGAGCGGGCTGATGTCGACGTCGGATCCGAGTTTGTTCCAGCCGAACGCGCCTTCGACGCCGATTTTGCGGACGGTCGCGCCGGCCACGGCCTGGTCGAGCGGGCGCACGTCCGGCTTGTGGCGCAGTTCGTGGTATTGGAGCATGTCGAGCAACCGGCCGCATGCCTTGCCCATGTCGCTCGCGCTGGTGACGGTGACGTCGATGCCGGCGGCTTTGAGTGGCGGGATGAGCACTGTGGCCGGCGATTGGGCGTCGATGACGACGGCGGCGAGGTGCGGCCAGCGGCGGGCGAGGAAGTCGACGGGCCATTTGGTGCCGTGTTTCTTGACGCCTTTGAGGGCCGCGATGTCGATGTATGCGGTGCCGTCCTCGTAGGCCTGGCATGCGCCGATGGTGATCCATCCGCGGTGTGGCGGCATGTCGATGGCCATGGCGGTCCATCCGCCGGGCGCGCGGGTCGGTGTGGCGGCCTGCGCCCAGAGTTCCGGGTCGATGGCCGCGTGTTCGGTGTCCTGGTCCCAGATGCCGAGCGCTTCGCGGCGGAAGCTGTCCTCGCCGAGGTTCTTGAGCATACGGAGCATGGCGGTGGCCGGTGTGCGGTGTGGGTAGCTTGGGTTGGCCTGGGCCCATGCGTCGGGGTCGGCGGTGTCGCAGTCTCGGTCGGCGCCGAACTCGATCCATGTGCTGTCGGGGTCGTGCGCGAGGCCGGCGGTGCGGCGGTTGGTGAACACTTCGCCGGGGTCGACCGGCCTGGGCGGGGTGCCCATGTGGATGATGAGCGGGTTTTTCGCGGCGTTGGCGGTCGGGATCATGTCCTCGAGGGCTTTTTCGGTGAGGATCTGCGCTTCGTCGAAGATGATGACGTCGACCGCTGCGAAGCCTCGGCCGAAGCCTTGTTCGCGGGCTCCGAAGAGGATGCGGGCGCCGTTGGCGAAGGCGATTTCCTCCTGGCCGTTGGTCTGGCGGATGGCTTTGCAGTGCCGGGAGAGGCCGGGGCGTTTGACGAGCGCCTGCATCGATTTGAAGGTCTCGGCCGAGGTTCGTGTGCGGTGTGCGGTCCAGATGACCTTGAGGTTTGGTGTGGTCAGGCACAGGATGACGATGATGGTGCCGACGGTGAAGGTTTTGCCGGTCTGTCGGCAGATGCTCATGCCGATGCCGCCGACCGAGCTGGCGTAGGTGCCGTCGGCGCGTTTGGCGAGCATGAGCGTGCCGATGCCTTCCTGCCATCGGTCGAAGTGGATGCCGAGTCGGTCTGCGACGCGGCGGATGCGGCCGAAGCCGGTGGTGGTGATGCCGTCGGGGATGTTGAGGACTCGGGCGGCGTCAGATAGTTTCGGCGTCGAAGGGTTCGTCTTCGATGCCATCTGCCATCTCCTCTGGGTCGTCGAGGATCGGGTCGGGTTCCTTCTCCCGGTCCATCTCGAGCAGCTCCTTGCCGACGGCGAGGAGCTGTTTGCTCAGTCCGGCGACGGCCGTGGCCGGACAGTGCGAGTCCTCGAGGTTGCGCATGAGCGCGGTGCGGCTGACCTCGAGCAGGTCGCGGTATGTGGCCGGAGCGGTCGGCTGCTGTGGCGACGGTTCGTCGGCCGGCGACGTTGTGGGCGACGTTTGGTGTTGTGGTGAGTGTCTGTGTTTGCTGGCGAGTTTCCGGCAGTTGTCCGAACAGTATTTTCGTTTGGCGCTGGCGTTTTTCGGCATGGCGTGGCCGCATTGCGCGCAGGTTCGGATCGGCATGGCGCCTCCTTTGCCGTCGATGGTGTCGCCGGCGACGATTTATTTTCGCGGGGAGAGAGATTGGCGCTGCACACGAGGTCGCCGCCGAAACGATGACGGGGGTATCCTCCCCTGGGCTTCACCAGTCGGCCGCCTCGAAGTCGCGTGGCTTTGGCGCGGCTGCGGGTTTGCCTCCGGCGAGGCGTCGTTTCACTTCGGCGCGCGCCCATGCGAGCGTGTGCGTGCCTTTGACCGCGTTGCACCAGCGGTGCGCCGGCCCGCTGTTCGCCTTGCAGACGCGGCCGCCGTTGGCTATGGCCACGGTCTCGTCCACGACGAAGCTCCATGGATCCGGTGGACGTCGGCTGTAGTCGATCGGCCTGCCGCAGATGTAGCAGTCGGCGCGGCGCGCGCGGTAGTATGCCTGCACCTCCCGCCGGCGGTGGCCGTTGCGGTAGCGTGGGTTGCTCATGGCATCAGCCATAGGGCGATGAGGCAGGCGGCGAACACCACGCATGAGCCGATGATGGCGATGAGCATGTCCATGCCGCCTCCCTTTGCTGTGCCCCCACTCGGACTCGGACCGAGGACCCATGGTTTAAAAGACCGCTGCTCTACCAGCTGAGCTACAGGGGCGGGATAAAAGAAAAGCACCAGACCTCTCGGGGCATGGTGCAAGTTCTTTTACAGATTACATGGACTCATCGAAGTGCGCAACTATGCGCGATTGCGCACTTCGATGAGTTCGGCCTGGTTGAATTCCCACACGCCACGGCCCAGCCTGCGCGCCTTCGGCAGACGGCCGCGCGCCAGCCAGTTCGACACTTGTTTGCGCGTGGTACGCAGTCCCGCGCGGTCGGTCAGCCAGTCGGCAGCCTCGGCCGGCGAACAGGTCATGACGGCACGGCCCGCGGCATCCACACGGCCGGACACCAGCATGTCCAAGTCGAGGCGCTCGCCGCATTCGGGGCACCAGCCGTCACGCATGCCCTGCGGCACGGCCAGCGACGTCGAACAGTCCGGGCATTGCACAATGGTCACCCTGCCGTCCGACGGCGTGCAGAGCCGGTCGATGCGCCTGAGCATCCTGTCCAGCCGATCGGCCAGCTCGCCGGCCGACGGCGAACACACCACACGCGACCACGACCTGCACACCGCCCGATACGCCGGCCGCCATCCCTCGACCGGCAGCAGCATCCACTTGAGGTCCACGCAGCCCGCCAGACGAAGCATCAAGCGGGCCGCATCCTCATAAACGGTCAGCCAATGCACGCTCACCGGCAGACCAGGCTCACCACCACGCACGCCACCACCGCGCTCGCCGATGTGGGCCTTGCGTTCGGCGAGCGCGCGGAGTTCGGGGATGGTTTTGGCGAGGCTGGTGATTTGTCGTCGCATGTGTTTGGCGCAGGTTTTGCAGAGGGTGGTTTGTGCTGGTTCGCCGCATTGTTGGCATTGGCTGGTCATGGTTCCCGCTTTCCGGCTAGAATGGTGGTTGGTTTCTTGGAGGTTCCTGTCCGGTCGGCTGGGGCCTCTCTTTTTATTCGCCTTGCTGGGCGATCTTGCTGATGAGCATGCGGCTGATGTTGTCCTCCTCGTCGCGCTGGTCGGCTTGGTCGAGCATGTCGGCCGAGTCCTGCATCAGGTGCGCCTGTTTGAGTGCCTTGGATGCCTGGATGGTGGCCATGGTGAGCGCGTGGCTGATCTGGATGTCCTCGCTGCCGCTGAGGGTTTGGAGGTCGGCGAGCGCCTCGCTGATGTGTTTCTGCAGTGCGATGGCCTGGCGGCGGATGGTTTCGGCCGCGTTGAGACGGTTCACGCTTTTGTCGATGTCGTTGCTCATTGCTTGTTCTCCTTTGTTGGTTCGTTCGTGGGGTCGGCTGGCAGGCTTCCGATTTGGGCGAGGGCTTGGCCAAGCTGGCGCATTGGTTGGGCGAGCGCGTCCGGCAGGCCCGTGACGCCTTGGACGGCGGCGCGGATACGGTCGGCCGTGTCGCTCATCGGGCGTCCCTGGTGGCCGTGTCGACGCGCTGCTCGCCGAGGCCGATGTGCTCGATGTTGGCCCGACGGCGGAGGATGAGCGAGTATTCGTCCATGACGTCGAGCTGACGGGACAGCAGGCTGATCGGGCATGTGGGCTCGAAGTCGAGCGTGCCATCCGCGTACCGCTGCAGCATGTCTCTGAGTCTGCCGGCGCGGGCGGTCAGCTCCCGGTATTCGACACGCATGCGGTCCTTGTAGCCGGAGACCTTGGCGCTCGCGGGTTCCGCTTGGTCGGCTGCGGCGAGCACTTCGATGGCTTGGCGCAGGTATCCGTCGCGGATCCATTCGGATGCGGTCCGCCATTCCTCGTGGATGATTTCGGTGGAGTCCTTGCGGAGTGCCCATTTGAGTCCGAACAGACGTTCGGCGACGGCTTCGGTGCGCGCGTCGATTGGCGGCAGTGGCGGGGCGAGTGTTTCCTTACTCATGGTTTCCTCTTTCCTGGGTGGGATGATTTTCGGCCGATTCCCAGATGCTGTGCCAGAGCATCCGGATGATCCAGTCGGGCATTTCGGTCCAGATGGTCAAGTGCGTCGAGACGGCGGATGCTTTCCACCACCTGCCGCAGACGGCGCAGTGCTGCAGGCGGTAGCGAGGGAAGGTGCTACGCCCTGGCCCGATGCCATTGCTGGCGCAGATGGCGGTCCCGAGAGCGTTCCGGCACAGATGCGGAGTCCTGTCTTTCATTCGTCGGCCTCCGATTGGGACAGGCGCCACTGCTCGAAAAGACGGTAGGCATCCAGCGAGATGGTCCGGACCGGACTGAACTTCAACCGCCACATGCAGTCGGCACACACCTCCGAAGCGGTCTTCGCCTGATCCGCATAGGCAAGATGCACGGCATAGACCGGACTGGACACCCGCCTGCCACACAGATCGCAAGTGTGCATATCCTGCGTGACCAACTCATCACGCTGACACTGGAACGGGTTCCGAGCATCCCGCTCCTCCACGGCATCGGCGAGCGCCTCCCGAATCTTGTCCCTGGCATTGATGTAGGCGTGGTATCGAATCGACGCACTTTCCTCGAGGGGTCGATTGCCAAAACGCATTCCGGCGCTCGCGGCTTCGAGTTCCTGGGCGATGAGTTTGTTGAGCGCGTCGATGGCGATGTTTGCGTCGCTGTTTCTCATTTTGGTTCCTTCTTGGTTTTGGCGCATTCGGGACAGAGGCTGTCACTGTGGTCGGTGGAGTTGATCTGCCATCCCTCGTATTCGAGCCGGTGCAGCGGTCCGACCTCGCGCTTGCGGCATTCGCGGCATGCGAGATGGCGGTGGTTCGGGCAGAGGCTGTCGCATGGATAGTCGCGGTCGATGTGCCACCCATCGGCTTCCAGTTCGTCAGGTGCTCCACTGTCGGTGATGTCGCAGTCATGGCATTTGACGTGCCAGTGGAGCGGGCAGTAGTGTCTGCCTTGGAGCTCGTCACATTGCCAGCCGTGGTCGGCGGCCTCGTTGTCGGCGTCCTCGTAGGTCGCGTCATCGACGAAAAGGCTTGTGTGGCACTCGTCGCAGATGACGTACCGCTCATAGATTTCCTGGTAGCTCATCGGTCCGGCTCCTTGTCCGCTCCGCTCACATGGCTCCAATCGCAGGACAGGCCGCCTTGCTTTTCCCATGCGTAGACGACGCAGTCCACTTTTCGCGTGTCCTGCAATGTGATGACGCATTCGTAGAAGCCGTGGGTGGCGCCTCCGTCGGTGCATTGCGAGTCGATGGGTTTGACCGCATGCGCCGGCGTGGATGCTTTGGCCATGCCGCCGCATCCGGCGAGCGCCGTGCAGAGGGCGAGGGTGATGGTGGTGAGGGTGGCGCAGATGGTGTTTCTCATTGTTCGTTCCTTTGATGGCGGCTGGCGTGGTGGTTCCAGAGGCGGATGGCTTTGTTGAGGCTTCTGCCGTCGACGTGGAGGATGCATTTGTGCCGGCAGTTGGGGCAGATGCAGCCGTAGATAGTGTTGACCGGTTTGCGTGTGCGGAGTTTGTAGATGGTGCCGAGGGTCAGGATGAGCGGCTGTGACTGGCGGCATGCCGGGCAGGGTGCGGGTCTGCGCCATTTGCGTGGGTTGGTGGCGATTCTGACGGTGTGCATTTCATTCCTTTCCGTAGATGGCGAGGCTTCGTATGCCGTCGCCCATGCTGTTGGAACATGTGTTCGGATCGTGGTCGATGATGTCGTTTCCGATGCCTTGGAAGCGGAGGGTGGCGGTGCCGTCCGGCCAGCGGATGAGTTCGAGCCGGCCGTCGATGACGACGTCGTCGTTCGTGCGGGCGATGCAGCGGCGGCCGATCAGGATGGCCGGGTCGGCCGACCGCCACTTGTGCAGTGGGACGTTGACACTCACTGCACACCTTCGTTCCTGCCCTGGGCGTCCTTTTGGGCGTCGTCGTAGCCTTCGTCGTACACGTCGTCAAGCAGCGTCTGGAACTCGGGAGAGGCGAAGAACGTGCTGATGGCGTCCTTGGCCACGCGCCTCCATGGCTCCTTGTCCTCCATGGCCATCTCGTTCCATGGGCGTGGATGGCGGTGGCCGTTGCGATACCAGCGCAGGTAGATGGCCTTGGCCACCTTGTTCTGCGTCTCCAGACCGATCGTGATGGTCTCCTGGTCTGCCATGATGGCTCCTTTCAGTATGTTTCCGGCGGTTCCACGGCGGTGCGGTCCGCGATGATGTAGGCGGCGAGCGCGACGCATAGGGTGAGGATGATGAGCACGGCGTGCAGTGCGAGCCATTGGATGGGGATCCAGTAGTGGAGGCCGTAGCCGATGACCGGCCGGATGATGGCGTGCGGCACGAGCAGCAGCGCCGTGAAGGTGAACAATGTGGCGAACCAGTCGCCGACGCGGTTAGAGATACGGTTGATGGTCTGTTTCATTCAGGTTCCTTTCAGTGTGTGGCGGTTTCACGGCCGGTTGGCCATCCAGCCGATCAGGATGGCGGCGATGAGGAGGATCACGGCTGCGACGTCCATCACCTTGCTTCTTTCGTGGCGATGTATCGGACCGGATATTCGGAGAGTCCGCGGATGAGGCGCGCGTATTGATTGATGTCGCGGTCGAGGCAGGTACTGGTGCGGTGGGCGCTGGTTATAGGCGTCTCCCCTTCCGGCTTCACGTCCCACCCGGCGGCTTCGAGACTGTCGCGGATGGTGGCCATGTCGATGCGGTGGTAGTGCAGCGGGAGGTTCGGGCAGAGGCGGCAGATGAAGTCGAGGTCGAACTGCGGGTTGCTGCCTGCCGGATGGAGGGTGAACGATTGCGCGAGGCTGTCGACGTATTCCTCGAGCGCGTTCGCCGCCGCCTCCTCCGTATATCCGCCGTCGAGAGCGTCTTCGAGCAGCCCGTTGGCGCAGTGCATGCGCCACGCCTTGAGGTTCCCATCCGTAATGAATGCCTTGCGGCCTTTCAGCCCGATGACGCGGCGGAAACCACCGACGCACCGCACACCTCTCATGTCGGTGCAACGCAGTTCCACCTCGAGGATCCTGTCACGGTCCGGGTCAAGACCCGTGGTCTCCACGTCCATCCACAGCAGCATGTCCTCTTTGGCTTTTTCCTCGCTCATCGGTTTCCTTTCGTTCGGAGGAGAATGATTTCGGCCTGCGTGAGCGGTGTCGCGGTACCGTCCATGTTCAGCCGCATCCACCTGCCCTCCCAGTCGAACACCGGCACATCACGAGGATCCGCGCCGAACGGCACGATCAATCCCAGCCGCTCCGCCTCTGCCACATGCTGGTGGACCCAGCCGTGACAGCCAGTGTCACCGCTGCCACACAACTCGATAATGTTGACAGGACTATGCCGCACATCCGGATCCGCCGCGCGGCGCAGTTGCCGATGATGGCCGGAGCGGCCGGGCCAGCGAGACGGGTCGTGGATGTTCGCCCCGCAGCGCAGGCAATGCCAGCCCTGGCGTTCCAAAGCGATGCGCTTCGAGTCCTCGAACTCACTCACAACGCGCTCCTTCCTGCATCAGGCCGTTGACCAGCACCAGACATGAAGTGCAGTTGGTTCTCAGTCCGGAGGCCATCGCGGCGATGCCGCTGTCGGCCCTGCCGCCGGCGAGCGCCTGGAGTTCTATGTTCGCCGCGGTTTCGGCGGTGTCGGTGAGGAGTTGGGCGAGTCTGTTGATCTGTTCCTTGGTCATTTGTCTTCCTCCTCGTCTTCTTCTGGCTGGTCGGCTTCGGTGATGGCGGCGACGAGCTGGTCGAGGTGGCTGGTTTCGTCGTCGGTGGGCGTGTAGCCGAGGTCTTGGAGGATCTGGTAGTAGCCGGGGATGCGTCTGCTGGTGTCGTTGACGGTGGTCCAGTCGGTTGGGTCGATGAACCATTCGATGCGTGCGGCGAGGATTTGCACCGCCCAGACCGCCCAGTCGGGTTCGTCGAGGTGGTAGCGGAGTTCGGCGAGCGCCCGTTCCGGTTCGATGCCGCTGATGGTGGCGAACTGTTCGATGCCGCATGCGGCGTCGTTCCAGGTGGATAAGGCGTTGGTGAAGCCGGTCGGGTCCGGGTCGATGATCTGCAGGAGTCCGAGCCTGGCCGTGGTTTCGACGAGCTTGTCGCGTTTGACGCCGTGGAGATGGCCGTGGAGCCATGCCATGCGCTTGTCGGCGGATGCGGCGGCGTATTCGGCGAGCGCGTGCCGTCGGGCGTCGCGTTCGGCCCGTTCGGCGGCGCGTTGGGCTTCCTCTTTGTCGTCGGCGGTCTTGTCGCAGCGGGTCCAGAGGTAGACCTGCTGCGTGGCGGCCGTGTGGATGGATACGGCTGCGGGGTTCCGTTCGCGGATCTTCTCGATGGCTTCTTCGGGGGTGCCGGTGGACGGGAATATGCAGTCGAGGTAGCGCCATTCCGGGTCGCTGTAGGGCTTTTCGGGGTCGGGGATGAGGTTGATGCCGTTGTCGGGCTCCACGAGGAGCGCGGCGACCGATTCGATCCATTGCCGGTCGCGGTCGGCGCGTTCGATGTTGCGGAGGATGTAGTCGAAGTTCGAGGTGCCGGCCGCCTGCGCGAGCTTCTTCTGCCTGTCCGGCTGGCCGTCGTACCGGCTGATGGCGATCAGCTGGCCGATGGTGAGCTGGTCGAAGTCGTCGCGTGCCTGTCGGACGTCGGCGGTGATGCTGGCGGCCTTGACGCGGTCGCGGACGTAGTCGGCGCTTCGGCCGAGCCTGTGTGCCACGTTGGCGGTGGTGGCTCCGAGGTCGAGCATGCCTTGGATGGCGTCGGCCTCCTCGAGGACGGTGAGCTGTTCGCGCTGGCAGTTTTCGGTGACCATGGCCTCGAGCTGCTGCAATGGGTCGAGCTGGAGCACGAAGCATGGGATGGCTCCGGTGCCGGCCTGCTTACATGCGGCGAGTCTGCGGTGGCCGGCGATGACTCGATAGCGCTTGCCGTTGGGGACGACGGAGAGGGGCGAGAGCAGGCCGTTGACTTTGATGCTGTTGGCTAGGTCGGTGACGTCGCCGATCTGCTTGCGTGGATTGTCGGGATGCGGGTCGATGAGGCTGGTGTTGATGAGCTTGATCTGGTTGCTCTGGTGGTAGTTGCTCATTGCTTCTCCTTGCTGGTTTCTTGCTGGTTGTTGAGTTCGTCGGCGCATGCCTGGCATGCCTTCCACCATTCGCTTGGGTGCCCGTCGCGGAGGCTTCCGGTGTGGTCGTATTCGTCCTCGTGCGGATCCATGAGCTGGTGGACGTGTTCGCAGTTCCAGGTGTGCTTGTGTGGTCGGGTGGGTGTGATGGGTTCGGGCGCCCATGTCTCCCATTGGTCGCGGAGCCATGTGTTGAGCCGTGGGATGTGGCCGCTGCGGACTTGACCGTCGGTGACGGCGCGCTTGTAGCGGCGGAGCGCGGTCTGGAGTCGGGTCAGTTCGACAGGGTTTCCGGCGATGGCCGCGTACAGGCTTCGCGCCTCGGCTTCGGTCTTGCGGCCTTTCGCGCCGACGGATCCGGGATAGGCTTCGGCGAAACGGTCGAAGCCGGATTCCGGCGTATCGGTTTGCTTCGGTTTGCCGGCGGGAGGGGTCGGAGAGGGTATATCGGTATAGGTATCGGTTTTATGCCATGTTTTTGCTTGGCCATCGTCTAGCAAGTTGCCAGATGTTTCGCCAGCGGTTTTGCTCCCGTTTTGCTCCCCGTCTGCTTGGCAATCGTCTAGCAATTTGCTAGACGGTTGCTTGGCCTTTTGGTTGGCGGCCTTGCGGCGGCCTCCCTTGCTTCCGGCTTTGCGGCGGGCCTCGCGCTGTTCCTCGGTGAGCATCTTGGGCTCCTTGCATATGCCTTCGGCGTAGACAGGGCGCCAGCCTCCGTCGTGCTCCTCCATGAGGCCGGAGTCGATGAGCTGCTGGAGCTGCTTCATGGTGCCGCCGGCGTCCTTGAGGTCGAGCTTGTCGAAGTGGCCTGGATACGCGGCCGGGTCCTTGGCCTGCATCGAGACGCCTTTGGAATGGATGACGCACAGCTTGACCCACAATCCCACAGTGGCGAGAGGCAGGCGGCGGATGCGCCTGTCGTCGGCCATCTGGTCGTCGATGATGAACCACATCTCTTCTTCTCCTTCCTGTGGTTCAGTCGATCTCGCCGGTGTCCGGATCGACGGTCGCCTCCACGTCGCCGTCGTCCATGTCGAGACTGCGGCGCAGGTCGTCGATGAGGATCATCTGCCGTGACGTGGCCGGTTTCGCGCACATGTTCTCCATGGCCAGGCCGGCGTCGAGGATGCGCTGAGCGAGGTCTGCGCAGTCGTACACGGCTTCGGTGATGGCGTGGATGCCGCCCCACTTGTCGATGTGCTCCTTTTTGTTTTTGGTGTCCATGACGTTGCGGCATGCCTTGAGCACGACGGCCGCGGCCTTGGTGACCTGCTGGGTCTTGCCGATGAGGTCGATGAGCGTGTCAGGTGTCGCTTCCTGCGGGATGAGCGCCTGTTGTTCGCTGGCTTTCATTGCTTGCTGCTCCTTAGAATTCCGGTTCCGGATCGGGTTTGCCGAAACCTCCGAATGATGACCGGTCGTCCGACGGCGCGCCCCACGGATCATCGGCAGGTGCGGCCGGTTGCGTGGACTGGGCCGGCTGTTGGCTCCAGCCGCCCGCTCCGGTGTTGACGGTCGGTTGCGTCGATGCGGGATTGCCGTAGACGGGGCCGCCCTGATGGCTGATGCGGGCGACCTGCGCCGTGGCGTATCTCAGGCTTGGCCCGATTTCGTCCACTTGCAGCTCCACGACGGTTCTGTTGGTGCCGTCCTGCGCCTGATACGAGTGCTGTCGAAGCCTGCCTTGAGCGATGACGCGCATGCCTTTGGCCAGTGACTGCGCGCAATGCTGGGCGAGGTCGTTCCAGGCGGAGCAGCGCATGAACAGCGCCGGCCCATCCTCGTACTGGCCGGTCTGCTTGTTGTATATGCGCGCGGTGTTCGCGATGGTGAAGCTGGCGACCTGCGCGCCCTGGCCGGTGGTTCTCAGTTCCGGATCCGCGGTGAGGTTGCCGACGATGGTGATGACGGTCTCGCCGATGGCCATGTCATTCCCCTCTCACGTATCCGGCCGGTTCCGGGCCGAGCTGGCTGGGATCCTTGGCCTTCCACGCGCATTTCGCGCGCAGGCATCCGGCCTCGCGGTCGATGACGATCTCGCCGAAGCGTGCCGGCGCGACCATGGTGAGGTTCCATCCCCGGTCGCGGTTGAGCGTGGATATGGTTTCGTACAGTTCGCCGATGAGCTCGGCGGACGTCATGCCGACGCTGGCGGGTGTGAGCGGCCATTCGAACCACTTCTCGCCTTCCGGTCTGCTTGGTGTTTTGCTTGGCAACGTTTGCCTCCTTTGGATTGATGTCGTGCCGGGACGCGGATTCGAACCGCGCATCCATCCGCCGACGTGACCTCAACACGCCGATCCATGGCGCCCGCATCCTGTCGCGGGCCCCGGCGAAGGCCGGACGGGAGGAGAAGAGAGAAGATGACCCGCCAGGCTGGTTTTAACGTCTTTTCCTTGACGCGCGGGCGGTTCCGGCATGGCCGCGCATGACGAACCACGTCCATGCCGCAATGTGTGAGGAACCGTCCAAGTCCTTCACTGTCGTTGCTCGTCCAGCCAGCGCGCGAAGCGGGGGTCGGAGCACAGGCGACGCATGATGACGGCCGTCGGGATGAGCACCGCGAACGGCGCGGCGATGAGGTGTTCGATGGGGTGCGTGCAGGCTGGCGTGCAATACAGCACCCACATGGCCAGCAACCACACCGCGAAGATCAGCTGGTGCAGGATGATGCGGGCAAGAGCTTTCATCGTTTTGCCTCTGCTTTAGAATCGGTGGGATGGACATCAATGTGGTCACCGGCGTCGTTGGCGCCGTCACGGGATTGGTTGGTGGCGTCTCCGGATGTGTCGCCTTGTTCCAGGCGCGCCATGGCAACAAGCTCTCGGAGCAGGCGAACGGCTCGGCTGAGGAAGCCAACCGGATCGCCGTCGAATCGAAGCAGGCCGCCGAGCAGGCCAACCGCCTTGCAGGAAAGGCGAACGAGATAGCTGCAGACGCGAACTCGATCAGCCAACGGGCGTTGGCAGTCACCGCCGACCAGACGGTCTACAAGTGGCGGGTCGAATACGATGGAGAAACTTCGACCGTCTTCCTTGTCAACGATTGCCCCGACATAGCACGAGACGTGTCCGTGTTCGTCCGTTTTGAAGACCAGACCGTTGCGCAACGGCACGTCGACGAGGTTGCACCGTTTGGAGAGGTCGCGCTCGAAAGCGAGTTCTTCTCCGAGCAGATATTCGAAGACCAGGCCGGTATCGACCGCCTGAACTCCCAACCCGGCTTCACGTTCATCGGACGTGGATCCTGTCGCGTGAAGGTCCACGTCGCTTACACTACGGAGCTTGGCGCCAGTCGCAACGACGAAGTCGAGCAGCGCCTGACCAACAGCCAGAGGCATTGATTCCATCACAGCTCCTTGTTGATGGTGTCGATGACGATGTCCACGAGGTCGGTCACGTCGATGTCCATCGGTCCGACGATGTGACCGAGCGAACGCCTTGCTTCGATTTCGTCCCACCCGTCGGCATAGGCCGGACGGATGGCGTCGCCATGGTCCTCAAATTCCCTGAATATCGCTTCGACGCAGGCTTTGCGGATGTCGTTCATTTGTTCTCCTTTTCTTCCCATGGATCCGGCCACGGGGTATCGATGCGACCGGCAACGTAATCGATTGAGACGTCGAAGATGATGGCGAGCGCCTTCATGTCTTTGAGAGTGAAAGAGCGGATGCCCGTCATCTTGTTGCTAAGCGCCTGCCGCGTGATACCCATCTCTTCGGCGAGCGCGGATTGTGTCATCTCGTGCTGCTCGAGGAGTGTGGAAACGATCTCGGCCGTATCCATGTTGCCTCCTGACGTTCTTTGTAACCTGATGTGGTTACTTTATACATCAGATTGCGACATTGTGCAACTTGTACACGCCGTGTTTACTTTGTTATACATTCTGGTTACAATTACAGGCATGAGTACAACAATGCAGCTACCGGTGGCGAGCGCACCGGACGTCGACTACCAGTCGATAGCGGTCAGAAACATGCAGATGATGCTCAGCGTCCGTGGGCTTAAGCAAGTGGACCTAGCGAATTACATGGGTAAAAACCGCCAGAATATGAACAGAATGATTAAAACCGGAATGAGCTGGAGCTTTAACGACATGGCGAAAGCTGCGCAATTCTTCGGTGTCTCCATTGACACACTGATGCGCACGGATCTATCGCAGGCCGAACTGCTCGGCTCCAACAATAAAGGAGGTCTGCCTGTCGCTGACTCGATCAGCGACGGTCGATTACGACGGGGTTGGATGCTCGCGGCCTGACAGTTGCCCAGGTCACGCGACCGGCCCTCTGGGGTCGAACATCATAACCCAGAGGTCCAAGGTTCAAATCCATGCCCCGCTACCAATTGAAACCGGAAACCTTTTGGTTTCCGGTTTTTTGTTTTCCCCAGGACGTTTCGCTCCTTTTATATAAAGTCCCCATACATATCGAACGCAACCGGCACACACAACGTATGGTCATGCCGCCGCAGCCTTCATAATCGAACATAATCGCAAACCATGTATTAAAACGCTTTACCAAAAGTATTTGAAGAAAGTACTTGTAGCCGCATCGCCGTAATCGTTACGAAAAAGGGAAATCACAAAAAGAACACAACTACCTCTATAATCGGCTATATGAATGAAGCAACATCATCAAGCGCGACACCGCGCACAAAGGCAACAGCAAAGACAACAGCCAAGGCAGCGGCCACAAAGACAACGAGGACAGCCGCGAAATCAACCGCAAAGACGACAACCAAAAAACCAACCACCAAGCGCACTTCCAAGCCGAAAACCGCAACGAAGCGAACCGTCGGCGAAACTCCAGCACCTATCATCAACCGCACCAGCCCGGAACAGTTCGGCCGCGTAAACGTTCTTGGCATCACTCCGTCCGCCGAAAACGGCCTGTACCCGGCTCGCGTGGAGCTTGGCGAGGCATTCAAGGTCACCGCGCAGGTGTTCATCGAAGGCCGCACCAAGGCCGGTGCCACCGTGTCCGTGCGCAACACGCGCGGCACCGAGAAGGCCCGCTTCCCCATGACCTGCACCAACCCCGGCCTGGACCGCTGGGAAGCGATGGTCAAGATCGGCGACCACAGCGACCTGAAGCCGTGGGAAGATGGCTATGCCGACGTCAAGAAGCAGCTCGGCGAATGGCACATCGTGGTCGAAGGCTGGGAAGATACGTACGCTTCCTGGCTGCACGACGCGCAAATCAAGGTCGAGGTCGGCGACGATGTGGAGAACGCGCTGGAATCCGGCGCGCAGCTGCTGGAACGTTGGGCTGGCGCACGCGATTCCAAGCTGACCGCCGACGACAAGAAGACGCTGCGCGAAGCCGCGAAGACCGTTGCCGACAAGTCGCTCGACGCGACCGCGCGTCTTGCCGCAGCGACCACCGACGCAATCGCAAGCCTGCATGAAACCAATCCGCTGCGCGACGGCCTGAGCGCGTCGAATCCGCAGCGCTTCCGCGTGGAGCGTCCGAAGTCGAGCTTCGCCGCATGGTACCAGTTCTTCCCGCGTTCCGAAGGCGCGTATTTCGACGCCGACGGCAAGATCGTGCAGGGCACGCTGAAGACGGCGCTGTCCGGCCTCGACCGCGCGAAGGCCGAAGGCTTCGACATCGTGTACCTGCCGCCGATCTTCCCGATTGGCGTGACCAACCGCAAGGGCCGCAACAACACGCTGATTGCCGGACCGCACGATCCGGGCTCCCCGTTCGGCATCGGCTCCGAGCTGGGCGGCCACGACACCGTCGACCCGCTGCTCGGCACCATGGACGATTTCAAGGCGTTCTGCGCGCACGCGCATGAGCTGGGGCTGGAAGTGGCACTCGACTTCGCGCTGCAGTGCTCGCCTGACCACCCGTGGGTCAAGCAGCATCCGAACTGGTTCCGCACCAAGCCGGACGGAACGATCGCATTCGCCGAGAATCCGCCGAAGAAGTACCAGGACATCTATCCGATCGATTTCAACGCCGACATGGAAGGCATCGAAGCGGAAACCGAACGCATCATGGACCTGTGGATCAAGGCCGGCGTGACGATCTTCCGCGTGGACAACCCGCATACCAAGCCGGTGCGTTTCTGGCAGGACGTGATCGCCGCCGTGACGAAGAAGCATCCGGAGACGCTGTTCCTGGCCGAGGCGTTCACCCGTCCGGGCATGATGCGCGCGCTGAGCTATGCCGGCTTCACGCAGTCGCACTGCTACTTCCCGTGGCGCAATACCAAGGAAGAGCTTGAGGAGTACTTGGAGGAGACCAACGGCGACGGTGGTTTCTACCAGCACAACACCTTCTGGCCGTCCACGCCGGACATCATGACCGCCTACCTGCGCGACAACGGTATCGCCGGTCACGCGGTGCGCGCGGTGCTCGCCGCGATGGGCTCTCCGAGCTGGGGCATCTACAACGGCTATGAGCTGATCGAGAACAAGCAGCGTCCGGGCTTCGAAGAGCAGATCGACAACGAGAAGTACGAAGTCAAGGTGCGCGATTGGGACGAGGCCGACAAGTACGGCATCTCCGAGCTGCTCACCTCGCTCAACAAAATCCGTTCCGAGCATCCGGCATGCCGCAGCTACCACAACCTGCACGTCCTGCCGAGCGACGATGCGGGCGTGGTGGCGTTCCTGCGCCAGACCCCGGCCGAGCTTACCGGTACCGGCAAGCCGGATACGGTGATCGTGGTGGTGAACCTCGACGGCCACAACACGCACCAGTCCATCGTGCACATCGAACTGCCCGACTTCGGTTTCGCCACCGACAAGCCGCTCAAGGTGCGCGACGAGCTGACCGAACGCGAGTTCGATTGGGGCTGGGACAACTACGTCTCACTGGCACCGTGGGCCGACGTGGCGCACGTGCTGACGGTGGTCGAGGACTGAGTGAGTTTGGGTGCTAGGCACTCTGCCTAGCACCCAGCCAGCACAAAACACATAGATCAAGGGCGGGTTGAAGACGTTTCTCACGTTTTCAACCCGGCTTTGTGCACTCCGTAGGTGGTTTTTTGATTCCGTAGGTGCTCTCCGGTCAATCCACGCAAACAGAATGGCTGAAATCAAGCCTTTTTGCCGCAGGGATACCAGAGCCAACCACCTACGGAAGAGCAAAACCACCTACGGAATTGTTCTTCCAACGTTCCAAGGCAGGATAGTCAATCACAATCGGCCAAAAAGATGTTGACCAGCGAGCGCATCACGCCTTATCTCCCCAGCACTGAGCACCATTCATATAGGTATCCGGAAAATGGTGCCGACATGGCGTGAAAGCGGGTATCCTAAGTAACGAACTACTACTGATCATATCGATCAAGGAGAAAACAATGGCAGAAACCTTCAACGTCGTGGTGGAAATTCCGCGCGGCTCCAAGAACAAGT
>OKRW01000434.1_pt1 | contig 42081 bp, 26 predicted proteins | sample 1601151 | NCBI WGS metagenome assembly OKRW01 (sample SAMEA3541471, study PRJEB24748) | human gut metagenome | biome: human gut; feature: human-associated habitat; material: faeces | place: China | collected 2012 | reverse complement strand
TGCACCTTCAAGCATTCGGTATTCGGCTCGAAAATGCAACAACTAGAAGATAGGAGACCGACATGGCTGACGATTGCTTGTTCTGCAAACTCATCTCCGGGGAGATTCCCACGAACAAGGTCTACGAGGACGACACCTGCTTCGCGTTCGATGACATCGAGCCCGAGGCTCCCGTGCACACGCTGCTCGTGCCGAAGAAGCACTACGACGACATGTGCGACGGCGTGCCCGAGGAGGTTTTCGGCCACATGATGTCGGTCGTTCCGAAGGTCGCCGAGATTAAGGGCGTGCGCGAGTCCGGCTTCCGCACGGTGGTGAACACCGGTCCCGATTCCGCGACCACGGTGAAGCATTTCCATATCCATATTTTGGGCGGCGTGAAGATGGGACGCTTCACGTTCGAGAACTCCCAGCGTGCGCAGGGCGAGGAGTAAGTTCCGGCGCTCGGCGTGACGCTGCGCTTGGTCGCTCGGCCTTTGCTGATATGATAGTAATTAGGTGTCATTTAGAGACAAATTCGCGCCATTCGTCTTAGAACGTGCTCGTCGCGGTAAAATACTCCATATCTAGAGTATTTTGAACTCAACGAGATGAGTTGGGATGCATGACCGCGACGGTGCTGCGTCGATCGTGCGGCATGCGAGGAAGCGGGGCGGAGGTCCCGAAGAAAGAAGGCAAGATGACTACCTCGATTAAACTCGCTGTGCCGACGATGGGCGCGGCCGGCCTCAACGCTGAGCGCTCCGGCCATTTCGGTCACTGCGACTGCTTCACCGTGGTCGACATCGTGGACGGTGTGGTTTCCGAAGAGGCAACGATGGTCGCGAATCCGCCTCACGAAGAGGGCGGTTGTCTGCGCCCGGTAGGCCTGCTCGCCGACGCCGGATGCAATGCCATCGTTGCTGCTGGTATGGGAATGCGTCCGCTCATGGGCTTCAACCAGGCGGGCATTACGGTGTACTACGACGCCGAGCATCCTGTCGTGGGCGACGCCGTTCGAGCCGTTGCGGCTGGTGAAGCGCCCATCATGTCCGCCGACCAGGCGTGCAACCATCACCACTAAGGCACCCAGGTTCACTCTGCGCGGCAGCTCGATCGAGCTGCCGCGTTTTTTGTACGCCGGAATTGGGCCTTTGCCGTGTACCGAGTCGCTCGTATCGACATTGCGCTTCGTTGAGCGGGGCATCTGCGCTGTGCAGTGCTATTCTTTCCCCAAGAGGAAAGGAAGTTTGATGGCGCATTGCGTGGCAGAACGAGACGGCGTGTATCGCATCGATGGCAGGGTCGGTTTTTTCGGGACGCGACCCCAAGTGCTGCCCGATGCGGTGATGCCCCTGCCTGGCTCTCCCGCGCCGACGTCGTCATTCGGCTGGATTCGCGACTCGAGCATCACTCCCTCCTCGGGCGACATCTACCTGGTTGAATTCATCGCAGAAAACAAGTTTCGTATCTGGGGTTACGTTGATTGCTACGGTCGCGCGTTCGTGACCGACCGCCCGCTTTTCGCGCCCCCGGCGCGCGATCCCGACATCCTGTTCTCGCGACCGTGGGATGGGAAGTCCCCCTCGGATTTCGGCACGCTTGTCATGCCTAACTCGAAATTCAAGCGCGATCAGGAGGTTCGCGGCACCGTCCAGCTGCGCGACAAGCGCGGGGTTCGTCAAGTCGCCTGCTTCTCCCTGAAAAACGGCCGCTACTCGCTTTTCGATTCCTGGTGCGATTTCGGCTCCCACTCGGACAACCTCACGTATCATGAGGCGCTCGCCCGCTGCTTTTTCGCGTTCACCTTCCGTCCGCTGCTCGGCGGCGCGCGGGTCCCGGCGCGCGGTCTCGGCGAGATCATGGAGAGCCTCGACTCCGAAACGCCCTTCGAGGACCTGCTCGGCGCCCTGCACGACATCCGTTCTGCGGCCCTCGATCCCGCGATGCAGCCTCCGTCGCTCGCGCTCCTGCTTGCGAGCTGGCTTTACGACGCGAACGCGATGGGCGTGTTGGCGGGTGCCCAGAGCGACGGGCTGAACGCCCCGTCGCTGCGCTTCGTTCGGACGCGGCGCTATTCGGACACGTACTTCCTCGGTCGTGGGGAAGGCGGCGACGGCATTCCCGAGGCGACGATTTGGGCTATTGAATCGGCGATCAACCGCTTCGTGCTTATTGCGCGAAAGTTCGAAGAAGGCGCGGGCGCGGGGTGCTGCGATGCATCTGACCAGGACATTTCCGAAATCGATGCGTGCGGTGCCATCGATACGCAGCTGTTCGAGGCGGTCGCAGTGCAGGCTCCCTGCGCCGTGCGCCCCGCAGACGAGAACGCCGCGGCGCCGAACAAGGCGGGGGAATGGGACGTCCGCCGCTCGATCGGGGAATCGATCGAACGCTTCCAGCTACCCGTTCGCTTCATGGTCGAGTACCGCGTCGACGTGCGCTGCGGAAAGGTCGCGTTCGAGGTGGTCGTTCCACCTGCGCAGCTTATGCCGCAGCGGGTATATTCCTCTCAGGTGGGTTCCTGGGTCGACCAATCCGACGCCGAGCGAGGGCGGATGGCGCTGCGCTACGCCGAGCACGTGGGCATGATGCTCGCTGCGGCAGCATTCCACGCAGGATGCGCGATCGATGAAGTGGTTGTCTGTGCGCGGGAACTGGAAGCAGTCGGCGAGGTCGAACCCGAAGGCAGCGAGCCTGGAGGCGAAAGTCATGGCGACAGTACCGGCGTCGACACCGGGTTTGGCACCGGCTTCGGCGGCGAAGATGGCGGGTTCGACGGCGAGTTTGACGCCGAAGGCGGTGAGTTCGACGGCGGCAGCGTCATCGTCGAGCTGGAAGACGGCAGCGTCGTTGTCGAACCCGGCAACAACGGCAGCGGAAGCGCCGATGCCGGCAGCCGCGATGCACACCCTCTCTACCAGGTGAAATTCACGAGAAACATCTGCGAGGGCGCCCGATTCCAAGAGGCGCTTAAAGGCGACCCCGAGCCGCTGTTCGCGGAATGCGGCGCGCTCTTCGGCGTCGACGCGGTCGACTTCTCGCTCGATGATGCCGTCGATGCCGAAGCGAAACGCATTCGCGGCGAGCTGCCCGAGGTGGGCTCGCTCGCCTTCGGTCCGCGCGAGGCGAAGGCCTTCGGCGCCGAATCGCTTCGCGACCTAAGAATTCACTCCGATGCCCAGCTGCGCCATGCAGGCGAGCGGCTTGCCGATGCGATCGCGCGCGCGACGAGCACCACCGAGGCAATCCGCTTGGCTCAGACGGAACAGAATGCAGCCGACGACCCGCGTATTTTCGCAGCGTGCACGCGCCTCATGACCGACCTTCTGGAAGGCAACGTTGATGCACACGACCAAAACGCGCTGGTCAGTTGCTTTACGGGGGAGGACCCTTACCTGAATGCACTCGGGCAGGCGCGCGCCGTCGCGCAGGCCGACCCGCATCGGGCGGCGTCGATCCTGCGCGAGGCGATCCGTCAGGCCGAGGAGTCCAAGCGCTTTGCGGACAACTCCGAGGCCGTCCATCGCATGTTCGACACGTATGCGTCGCGCATCATCTACAACCGCGAGCGGCAGGGGAGCGCACCCTGGCGCAGCAGACTTGCCTTTCCTCATCCTGACGAGGGGAAACGCGTCGAGCTTCTGCCATCGTCTTTGGCTATGTGCTACTTGGAGTCGGTGCGCCTTCTTGAGGAGTCGTTCAGCCACGCGGAAGAGGCCGTGCAATTCGGCCTGCGCTGCATTCAGGTCGCGCCCACTTACACGCCCGCGTATCGCCAGACGGCACGCGCATACATGCTCATGGGCGACGTGTCCACATCCTCGCGCACGCTCAGGCGCTGCCTGGAAATCGCGACGCAGCCCGACGAAATCGCGCTTGCGTACTATCAGCTCGCGTACGTGGAATGGAAGGCGGGGAAAACGGCGCTCGGCGTGGCGTGCTACATGAAGTCGATGATGATTGCCCCGATTTACCTGGCCCAATGCACTATCGAGATGCATCGGCTGATGGCGGAGACCGGACAGGGCCCTATCGATCGCGAGGAAGTCGACGCAATCCTGGCCGGAGAAGGCGTGCCCATCGCGCCGCTCGATTCGCTGCTCGATGCGCTCGACGACGCCATGCGCACGGCGATTGACGACAACATCTTCCAGGTTGGTCAGCCGCTCTTGGCATTGCGGCTGTTCTATCGCCCCGACGACGCGCTCGTGAACGTGCACAAGAGTCTCAACGCGCCCCTTCCGCCGCAGGCGCTCGACTAGGGGAAATGCAACGAGATGCGTCCCCGCTCGCTCCGTTGCATTAGTGCGGCACCCCGGAATTGGCTTTTCTCCCCGGGGCGCCGCTGCGTTCACGCGAAAGCTCTACGCGTAGATTTCCTTTTCCACGACGAGCTCGTTTTTGATCTTGCCGACGAGTTTTTGCAGGGCATCGACGCAGTTCGGGCGGATGTCGGCGCCGATGAGCACGTACATGATGGAGTCGCCCACGCCAAGTTCGCCCTCGTTCATCCAGGTGCGCACGTAGTACACGCCCGGCCAGGTAAGCGCTTCCTTTTCGGCTGCGGCAACGCCCTCGGCGTCGTAGGAGAATTCCACCTTCGCGACTTCCCCGAGGCCTTGGACGCCTTCGCGCACCTGCTTTTTAGGCGTGATGCGCACGATGCCGTTGTGGGTGAGGAACATGCCGCACTGCGCGGCTTTCGGGTCGGCCTTGGCTTCCTTGAGCCACTGGTCGATCGACGGTTCGGGTTTGGACATAAGTTGCCTCCAAAACGTTGAGTGTTCAGGCGCCCTTCCCCAGGCGCTATCTAGACGCCCATTGTACTCGAAGTGGGCCTTTCCGCGGGCGTGCGCACTCCAGCTTCCGCGAATCCGCAGGTTTGCTATTCGTCCCGCTCACCTTCCCCTTCCCTATAAAACGCGTGCATTTTACGAATGGGAAATACTTGCTCATCGCCCAAATGATAGACTGGGAAAATTCCACAGCATCAGAAAGGACAGCTATGTCTCTCCCGGCATCCGATACAAGCAAACAACCCGACAACCTCACCACCATGGATTTGGGCGAGGTTCTTCCCCGCACGGCCGAGGTTCGCGATAACCACCTGTTCATTGGCGGCGTCGATATGGTGAAGCTCGCGCGCGAGGAAGGCACCGCGCTCTACGTGTTCGACGAGGCCGACCTTCGTTGGCGCATGGAGACCTATCGCGAGGCGTTCCGCTCGCGCTACGAGAACTCCGACGTCGTCTATGCCTCGAAAGCCTTCTTGAACAAGGAAGTCGTGCGCATCGTGAACGAGGAAGGGCTTTGCCTCGACGTGTCGGGCGGCGGCGAGCTCGCCTGTGCCCAGATGGCGGGCTTCCCGATGGATCGTGTCTTCGTGCACGGCAACAACAAGACCCCGGCCGAGCTGCGCGAAGCCATCTCCGCAGGTGTGGGCCGCATCGTGGTAGACAGCCGCATCGAGCTTGCGCGCGTGTCCGAGATCGCTGGCGAACTTGGCGTCGAGCAGGCCATCTACATGCGCATCACGCCTGGCGTCGAGGCCGACACGCACGAGTACATCCGCACGGGCTGCGAGGACTCCAAGTTCGGCTTCACCATGCTCGACGACTTCGCGTTCAAGTGCGTGAAGGACGCCATCGAGGCTCCCAACGTGAAGCTCGTCGGCTTCCACTGCCATATCGGCTCGCAGATCTTCGCGCTCCACTCGTTCCGCGAGGCAGCGCAGGTCATGATTGAGTTTATCGCGCGTGTCCAGAAGGAATACGGCGTCGAGATTCCCGAGCTCGACCTGGGTGGCGGCCTGGGTGTGGCCTACCTCGCGACCGACAAGCCCTCTTCGATCGACGATTTCGCGGAATGCACGACCCGCGCCGTGAAGGACTTCTGCGCCGAATACGGCGTCGCCGAGCCGCGCATCCTCGTCGAGCCTGGTCGCAGCCTTGTCGCCAACGCCGGCGTCACGCTCTACACCGTGGGCATCTTGAAAACCCTGCCCGGCATCCGCAAGTACGTCGCCATCGACGGCGGCATGTCCGACAACATCCGCACGGCGCTCTACCATGCCGATTACGAGCCCGTGATCGCCAACAAGGCGGGCGAGCCGCGCACGGAAATCGTCACGCTGTGCGGCAAGCACTGCGAAAGCGGCGACGCGGTAGTCATCGACATGCCCATCCAACATCCGGAAATCGGCGATATCGCATGCGTGTTCACAACGGGCGCGTACTGCTCTACCATGTCTAGCAACTACAATGGCCAGCCCAAGCCGGCCGTAGTGTTCGTGAAAGACGGTGTCGCCCGCGTCGTCACGCGCCGCGAGACCTACGCCGACCTCTACGCCCGCGACATCTAGGAGGACCTTATGACCATCAAGCTCGGACTCGTCGGCACTGGCACGGTCGGTGGCGGCTGCATCGACATCCTTCAGAAGCACAAGGAGGACTTCAAGCGCCATTACGGCATCGACGTGGAGCTTGCCCGTGTCTGCTCGCGCGACCCTGAGCAGGCCAAAGCCCACGGCGTGAGCGATCTGTTCACGCTGGACTACCACGACATCGTCAACGACCCCGACATCGACATCGTCATCGAGCTCATCGGCGGCACCACGGTCGCGCGCGACGTGGTCGTGTCGGCACTTGAGGCGGGCAAGAACGTCGTCACGGCCAACAAGGCGCTCATGGCGACCCATGGCGAGGAGGTCATGCATCTGGCGGAGAAGATGAACCGCGAGCTTGCTTTCGAGGCGTCCGTCGGCGGCGGCATTCCCATCATCGACCCGCTGAAGCATTCGCTCATCTCGAACGAGATAACGTCTGTCATGGGCATTGTGAACGGCACGACGAACTACATGCTCACACGCATGGTCGACGACAACCTTTCCTATGACGAGGCGCTCAAGGAGGCCCAGGAGCGCGGCTTCGCCGAAGCCGACCCCACGGCGGACGTCGACGGCTTCGACGCTGCGGCTAAGATTGCCATCTTGGCGTCGATCGCCTTCAACTCGCGCGTCACGCTCGACGATGTGCACACCGAGGGCATCCGCAACATCACGACGCTCGATCTGGGCACTGCCGACGACATGGGCTATGTCATCAAGCTTTTGGCAATCGCCCATCGCACGCCCGACGGCATCGACGTGCGCGTGCACCCCACGATGCTCCCGAAGGCGCATCAGCTCGCGACGGTGAACGGCGTGTTCAACGCGATTTACGTGACGGGCGACGCCGTGGGCGAAACGATGTTCTTCGGCGAGGGTGCGGGCGCGGGTCCGGCGGCGAGCGCCGTCATGGGCGACGTGCTCGAGGTTGCGCGCCATCTCACGCTGGGCGTTTCCCCCATCGTGGGCTGCACCTGCACCGACAACCTGCCCATCCTTCCGGTGGAGGAGCTGCAGACGAAGTACTATATCCGCTTCGCCGTGGCCGACCGCTCCGGTGTGCTCGCTGCGATGGCGGGCGTGTTCGCCAAACACGGCGTCTCCGTGCGCTCCGTGGTGCAGCGCGGCAACTCCGAGCACGAGACGGTGAACCTCTCCTACGTCACGCACACCGCCAAGGAAGCGAGCGTGCGCGCGGTGCTCGCGGAAATCGCGGGGCTTGAAGACGTCCTGCGCGCCGAGCCGTCGGTGATTCGAGTGGAGGGCTAGCGCGCACCTGCTAGAATGCTATCCATGTGTAAAACAGATGCTACAACCAACGACAAAAAGCCCAACCAACTCACGCACCGTGTGATGGTGGGCAACGTGCCCTTAGGCGGCGGCGCGCCCGTGGTGGTGCAGTCCATGCTGAACGCGCCCGCTAATGACGTGGACGCCAATCTCGCGCAGATTCGGGAACTCGCCGCAGCGGGATGCGAGGTGGTCCGCATGGCCATCCCACGCCGCGATTGCCTCGACGCCTTCCAGAGCGTCTGCGAGCAGTCGCCCCTTCCCGTGGTGGCAGACGTCCACTTTGACGCGCAGATTGCCGTGGAGGCGGCGCGCCGCGGGGCGGCCAAGCTGCGCATCAACCCCGGCAACATCGGCGGCCTCGCAAAGACCGACGCCGTGCTCGATGCCGCAGGTGAGGCAGGCATTCCCATCCGCATCGGCGTGAACGCGGGCTCGCTTGACCAAGACCTCGCCGCGCGGCGCGACCTCACGCTTCCGCAAAAGCTCGCCGCGTCCGCCGCGGGCTACGTGGAATACTGCGAGGGCCGCGGGTTCCACGACCTTGTGGTGAGCGCGAAGGCCCACGACGTCATGACCACGGTGCGCACGTATCGCCAGCTCTCGCGCGATCTGCCCCATATCCCTTTGCACATCGGCATCACCGAGGCGGGAACACAGTTCCAAGGCGTCATAAAAAGCGCCTCTGGCCTGGGAATCCTTTTGGAAGAAGGAATCGGGGACACCATGCGCATCTCGCTTACCGACGACCCCGTCGTCGAGATGCGGGCGTGTTGGGCGCTGCTTTCGGCGCTCGATTTGCGTCGCCGCGGCCCGGAAATCATCAGCTGCCCCACGTGTGGGCGTTGTCAGGTAAACTTGATCGAGCTGGCCAAGCAGGTTGAATCAAACCTCATGAGCACGACCAAGCCTATAAAGGTTGCCGTCATGGGCTGCGTCGTCAACGGTCCCGGCGAGGCGCGCGATGCCGACATCGGCGTGGCGTGCGGCGCGGGCGTAGGCGTCGTGTTCAAGCACGGTGAGGTGCAACGGAAAGTGGAAGAGCACGCCATCGTCGACGTGTTGATGGAGGAGATAGGAAAACTATGAGTGAAGTTATGCGAATGAGCAAGCTCTATGCTCCGACGCTGAAGGAAGACCCCGCGGATGCGGAAATCGCGAGCCACAAGCTGATGCTTCGCGCGGGCATGATTCGCAAGACCGCTTCGGGCGTGTACACCTTCCTGCCGCTTGGCTACAAGGTGCTCTCGAAGGTCGAGAACATCGTGCGCGAGGAAATGGACAAGATCGGCGCGCAGGAAATCATGATGCCGGCGCTGCAGCCGGCGGAGCTGTGGCACGAGTCCGGCCGCTGGAACGATTACGGCCCCGAGCTCATGCGCCTCGTCGATCGCCACGACCACGGCTTCTGCCTCGGGCCCACCCATGAGGAGCTCATCACGTCGCTCATCCGCAACGAGCTGCGTTCCTACAAGGAGCTTCCCTGCACGCTCTACCAGATTCAGGTGAAGTTCCGCGACGAGATCCGTCCGCGCCTGGGCCTGTTCCGCAGCCGCGAGTTCATCATGAAAGACGCGTACTCCTTCCACGCGACGCAGGAATCGCTGCAGGAAACCTACGACGACATGAGCCGCGCCTACGGCACGATCTGCGATCGCTGCGGCCTGGATTACCGCCCCGTCGAGGCCGATGGCGGCCAGATCGGCGGCAAGGTGACGACCGAGTTCATGGCGCTTGCCCCGGCAGGCGAGGCCGAGCTTGTGCACTGCACCTGCGGTTATGCCGCGAACACCGAAGCTGGCGAGTGCCTGGCCCGTCCGACGGAGTACGAGGCCACCGAGCTTGAGAAGATCCACACCCCGGGCGTCCGCACGATCGAGGAGCTCGCGGAGTTCCTCGGCATCCCCGAAAGCTCCACAGTGAAGGCACTCTCCGGCAAGGACGCCGAGGGCAAGCTCGTCGTGATGTTCGTCCCTGGCGACCACGAGCTCAACGAGATCAAGGCCGAGCGCGCCGTCCCCGGGTTTGCGCTGCTCACCGACGAGGAAATGGAATCCTTCGGCCTGCACAAGGGCTCGATGGGCCCGGTCGGCCTGCCCGAGGGCGCGCGCATCATCGCTGCCCGCAGCCTGAAGGGCATCAGCCATTGGGTCGTCGGTGCGAACGAGGACGACTACCATTACGTGGGCGCCGAAGAGGGCCGTGATTTCACGGTGGACGAATGGGCCGACCTGTGCGTCGTGAAGCCCGGTGACTGCTGCCCCGACTGCGGCCTGCCGCTTTCGGGTTCCCGCGGCATCGAGGTTTCCCAGGTGTTCCAGCTGGGCACCCGTTACTCCGAGACCATGGGCGCCACCTTCCACGACGAGGACGGCGTGGAGCACCCGTTCATCATGGGCTGCTACGGCGTGGGCGTCTCCCGCACGGTGGCTGCCATCGTCGAGCAGCACAACGACGAGAACGGCATCCAGTGGCCGTTCAACGTCGCGCCTGCTCACGTGTGCATTATCCCGCTTACTGTTGGCGACGACGAGGTGCAGCCCGCGGCTGAGAAGCTCGCGAGCGGGATCGCCGATTTCGGCTTCGACGTGGTCATCGACGACCGCAAGGAGCGCGCTGGCGTGAAGTTCGCGGACGCCGACCTTATCGGCTGGCCGCTGCAGGTGGTCATCGGCAAGCGCGGTCTGGCCGAGGGCAATGTGGAAGTGAAGCTGCGCCGCACGGGCCAGAAGAAGGACGTCTCGCTTTCCACCATCGCCGAGCTGCTGCGCTTCGCGAAGCGCAATGCTCGCAAGCACCCCTCTGGCCTGGGCGCTTTCGCGGGCATCTTCGAGTAACCGGGATGGGCAAGACTTCCAGCATCAAGGGCGTGCTGTTCGACTTGGACGGCACGCTGGTCGATACCGAGGCGCTCATCCTGGCGTCGTTTCGCTACGCGACGAAGACGGTGTTAGGGCGCGACATTCCCGACGAAGAACTGCGCGCGAAGATCGGCCAGCCGCTTACGGTGCAGATGTGGGACTGGGCCGACGGCAGCCAAGAGGTGCACGATAAGCTTTTCGGCACCTACCTCGAGCACAACGATCGCGTGCACTCGCAGCTCATCAGGTCGTTCCCCGACACGACGGGGGTGCTTGGGAAGCTTGCGGCGGCGGAGCTTCCGCTCGGCATCGTCACGTCGAAGCGCAGCGGGAACGCCCGCCGCGCCATGGAGAGCACGGGGATCGAGGGGTATTTCGACTTCCTCGTCGCGCCCGATACGTTCCCCGCGCACAAGCCCGACCCAGCGCCGGTGCTGCACGGCTGCGAGCTTTTCGGCGTTTCGCCTGATGAGTGCATCTACATTGGCGACAGCCCCTACGATTTGCAGGCGGGGCGGGGCGCCGGCTGCGTGACGGTCGCCGCACTCTGGGGCATGTTCGCCCGCGAGGAACTCCTGGCAGAGCACCCCGACTACGCGATTACCACGCTTTCCGAACTTGTTCCGATAGCGGTGAGGAAGTAGCGACAGGCCGGCGGAGGGCGCCCATTTGGCGAATGGGAGCCGGGGACATTTAATCAATGTGGAAACTAAACGTCCTCTCGAAGTGGCAGTATTCAGGCCAAGTGAAACTGCGCACCTGGGGAGGAACATATGAGCGCTTCCGCCAAGCCCACCGAGAAGTTATTCAAATCATTTTTGGCCGCTGTCCTGGCCATGTCTCTCTGCCCGCTGATGCCTGCCGACAAGGCGCAGGCGGAAGAGGTGGGGGATTCGGGTGAGCCAATCGATGCAGCCCAGATGTCTGATGAGGGTTCGGGCAGAGATGCCGATCCTACTGAAGGTGCTCTCGCTGCAGGCAACTCCGATGCTGATCCTGAACTGGCGGGGGAGAACCACGCCGCTGAAGATGAAAGCGCAACCGACGATAGCAATGTCGCCTTACAAACAGCCAGCGATTCGGGAACCCCAATCGTCAACTGGACCAAATGCGGCACCTGCCAATGGATGATTGATGCGGGCGGCTGTCTGGTCATCGAGCCTCAATCGGGAGAATCGGGCGAACTGTGGGATTGGGGTTGGACGGCGCCTTGGATCAATTATAAAAGCTCGATTACCTCAGTGGCAATAAAGAAGACCGTTATAGCAAAAACCACCTCGGGGGCATTCTATGATTGCATGTCGCTTCGGTCTATCGACCTCTCCGGCCTCGACACCTCGCAGGCGACCGACATGTCCGACATGTTCTCCGGCTGCTCGTCCCTGGCCTCCCTCGACCTGTCGTCTCTAGACACCTCGCAGGCGACCGACATGTCCTCCATGTTCCGCGGCTGCTCCTCCCTGGCCTCCCTCGACCTCTCCTCGTTCGACACCTCCAAGGTGACCGACATGTCCTCCATGTTCCACGGCTGCTCGTCGCTCAAGTCTCTCGACCTCTCCTCGTTCGACACCTCGCAGGCGGCCGACATGTCCTCCATGTTCTACTCCTGCCCCAAGCTCGCCTCCCTCGACCTCTCCTCCTTTGACACCTCGCAGGTGACTGGCATGTCCGGGATGTTCGGCTGCTGCTCGTCCCTATCCTCCCTCGACCTCTCCTCCTTCGGCACCTCCAAGGCGGCCGACATGTCCTCAATGTTCTACGACTGCCAATCCCTGACCTCCCTCGACCTCTCCTCCTTCGGCACTTCCAGCGCGACCGACATGTCCTCCATGTTCCGCGGCTGCGGCAAGCTCGCCTCCCTCGACCTCTCCTCCTTCGGCACCTCCGGTGCGACTAGCATGTTCGAGATGTTCGAGTACTGCCAATCCCTGGCCTCCCTCGACCTCTCCTCGTTCGACACCTCCAAGGTGGCCGACATGTCCTCCATGTTCTCCTTCTGCTCCTCCCTGGCCTCCCTCGACCTGCCGCCCCTCGACACCTCCAAGGTGGCCGACATGTCCTCCATGTTCCAAGATTGCTCCAAGCTCGCCTCCCTCGACCTGTCGCCCCTCGACACCTCCAAGGTGACCGACATGTCCGATATGTTCTACGGCTGCTCGTCGCTCGCCTCCCTCGACCTGTCGCCCCTCGACACCTCCAAGGTGACTGACATGTCCTGTATGTTCTCTGGCTGCTCCTCCCTGGCCTCCCTCGACCTCTCATCATTTGACACGTCGAGTGTGGTATTTATGAACTCAAATGATCTCGCATATAATTATTACGAGGGCATGTTCTCTGGCTGCTCCTCCCTGACCACGCTCGACCTGTCGTCATTTGACACGTCGAGTGTGAAGTATTTGGGCGCTATTAATAGCCGGAATTATTACGAGGGCATGTTCTCTGGCTGCTCCTCCCTGGCTTCCCTCGACCTCTCCTCCTTCGACACCTCCAAGGTGACCGACATGTCCGACATGTTCTACGGCTGCTCGTCGCTGCGCTCCGTGGCCCTTGGCGGCGAGTTCAGCTTTAGCGGCGCGAAGGGCGCACGCCAATGCTCGCTGCCGAAGCTCAGGGGCTATGGCCTGACTGGCTTTTGGGAGAACGCCGAGACGCATGAGCTGTACACCGAGGACGAAATCCCCAACAACGTCGCCGCCACCTACGCTGCCCAAACGAAGAGCGAGGCTTCCAAGATCGCCCTCAGCGAGAGCATGTTCACGGTCGACACGGGATCGAGGACGTACACGGGCTCGCCAATCGAGCCGAGCGTCTCGTCTGCCAGCTTGCGGCGGGGGGCCGACTACTCGGTCGCTTATGGCGAGAACGTAAACGCGGGTGAGGGCACCATCCTCATCACGGGTGCAGGGAACTATAAGGGGCAGGTCGCCTACAGCTTCCGCATCGACCCCAGGCAGGTCGGCGCGCCGGAGGCGGCGGCCGACCTCGTCTACAGCGGCGCGGAGCAGGTGGGCGTCGCCCCCTCGGGCGACTACGATGTGTCCGGCGGGTCGGCGACGAACGCGGGCAACTACACTGCGACGGCGTCGCTCAAGGACAGGCGGAACTTCGTATGGTCGGCATCGGGCAACTCCGATGACATCGAGGTCGCGTGGGAGATAGCGAAGGCTAACCTGGCCACCTCCGTGATCACTGGCGTTCCCGCCCGAATGGAGGCGACAGGCTCGCAGCTTGCGCCTGAGCCAATCGTAACGTTCAACGGGAAGACGCTTGTTCAGGGCGTCGATTACGCGCTCTCCTACGGCGAGAACGTGAGCCCCGGCAAGGGCACCGTCACGGTGTCCGCCGTCGAGGGTGGCAACTTCACGGGCTCGGCGACCGTCGAGTTCGACATCGAGAAGAAGGCGGTGCCCGCGCCCGTCTTCACCGATGTGGACTACTCGTCCTGGTACGGCGACGCCGTCAGCTACGTGGCGTCGAGGGGCCTCATCACCGGCTACACCGACGGCGTGAAGGCGGGGCAGTTCGGCGTGGGCGACGTGCTCACGCGCGCCCAGCTCGCCACCATCCTGTGGCGCAACGCCTGCCCCGACGAGTACGCCTCCTACGACCCCGAGACCGCCGTGGACACGACGGGCATCGATGGCTCCGCGGACGGCATGTACTACACCGCGGCCGCCAACTGGGCCGTGAAGAACGGCGTGATCACGGGCTTCGATCGCGAGGACGGCTCGAGGGACTTCGCCGCGGACGAGAACGTCAGCTTCGAGCAGCTCGTCACCATCCTGGCCCGCCTGTGCGCTACCTCGGGCGAGCTTTCCGCCGCGGGGAGCGACCTGTCGGCCTTCGCCGACGGCTATCTTGCGAGTGATTGGTCGCGCGGCGCCTTCGCCTGGGCGGCGGCGAACGGCCTCGTCCAGGGCTACGACGAGCCGACGGGCAGGTACCTCAGGCCCGGCGATCCCGTCGCCCGCGAGCGCGTGGCCGTGGTTCTCATGCGCGCCTTCGAGATGGGGATCATGAAGTAGCGCGCGGCGCAAGCGAAACGAGGCCGGGATTGCCCCGGCCTCGTTTTTTGATGCCTCTAAAGCAACAGCGCCTCGGGCTCGCTTTCGTAGGCTTCGCGGATCCAGCCTTCCGTGCACTTGATGAAGGCCCGCGCAGCGCCCGACGCCGTCTCGCTCGATTTCTGCGCGAGTGCGATTTCGCGATAGGCGGGTACCTCCGCAGGCAGCGCGACCAGGCCGAACGGAGCGTTTCGCAGTACGAGCCCTGAAAGCACGCTGTATCCGAGCCCTGCTGCCACCATCCCCATCGCGGCGTAGTCGCTCACGATGGAAAACCTCACGCGCGGCTCGACGCCGTTCACGCGGAACAGGCGGTCCATCTCGGAATACTCGCCCGAATCAAGCTTGATGTACGGTTCGCTCGCAAGCGCCTTCTTGGGGAAGCGCTTGCGCGTCGCGAAGGGGCTGTCGGGGGCGACGGCAACGAGAAGCGGGTCGCGCACGAGCAGCTCCATTTCGAGCGGGCGCTTCACGGGCAGCGCCACGAACCCGACATCCGCCTGCCCGCTTTCCACGATGTGCTCAAGTTGTGCCTGGTCATCGCAGCAGGTGATGCGCAGATCGATATGCGGGTGCGCCTCGGTGAAGCGCTTCGTTATCTGCGGCAGCCATTGCGTGAGCGTGCTCGTGAACGCGACGATATGGAGCGATCCTTCTTCCAGCTGCTTCAAGTCCGCAAGATGCGCCTCGAGCCTGCGCTCGCTCGCGCACACTTCCTGAATCCACGGGAGAAGCGCGGCGCCTTCCGAGGTGAGCCGGACGCCGCCGTGTTCGCGCACGAACAGGCGAACTCCCAGCTCTTTTTCGAGCGCGTTCGCAAGGTAGCTGACGCCCGCCTGCGTGTATCCAAGCTCGCTCGCGGCTTGCTTGAAGCTGCCCGTTCGCGCCGCCTCCAGGAACGCTTCGTATTTCTGGTTTCGCATCAGCTGTCCTAAGAATGGGGTTTGAGCTCGTTAAACAAGTATATCTTGAATAATTCGAAAGAGATACAAGTTTTACTTGGATGCATCCATACCCTACCATCGACATCGCGTCAGGCGACATGACGTCGCGCTGCGTTCTGTGATGGAATTCGAATTCGACGGCCGCGCGCTATACTGTGCGCGAGCGGGAAAGACGGGGTAGGGACGATGAAAATGCAGCAGGGGAGCAGAAGCCCGTTCGTGCTTTGCGTCGTCGTGCAAACCGTCATCTTCGGGCTCGGCAACGTCATCACGAAGTTCGTCTACGAAAGTGTGACGCCGCTGTGGTGCATGGTCTTGCGCTTTGGTTTGGCGCTCGCCGTGTTCGCGCTTGTCTTCGGCCCGCGCATGGTACGCGAGCTGCGCGGGGCCAAGCTTGCCGATTGGGTACCCGCCGCCGCGTGCCTGGCGGTCGGCTACATCGCGTGCAACCTGGCGCTCGATGTGACGACGGCGACCAACGTGGGGTTCCTCGTGGCGCTTCCTGTGGTGTTTGCCCCGTTCATTGCCCAGGTCGTACGCCGCGTGCGCTATCCCCGCGCGATGATTCCCTTCCAGGTGGCGGTTGTCGGCGGGCTGTATCTTCTGTGCTGCAACGGCGGCTCGTTCTCGTTCGGTGCGGGCGAGGCGCTCTCGCTGCTTTCCTCGGCGGCCATTGCCGGATCGCTCGTGTTCGGGGAGAAGGGCCTCGAGAAGCTGTCTGCTCCGACAATAGCGGGGACGCAGATTCTCGCGGCGTTCGTGCTGTCGCTCGCTGCGGCGCTCGCGGCCGAGCCCGTTATTGATGTTGCGACGATCGAGCCTGCGGCCTGGGGCGTTATCGTCTTCCTCGCGATTCTGAGCACGTGCGTCACCTTCGCGCTCCAAAACGTCGCGCTCACGGGCCTTTCCTCTTCGACGGTTTCGCTCCTTCTCACCGGCGAGCCGGTGTTCACGGCGCTGTTCTCCATGGCGCTTCTGGGCGAGTTCCTCTCGATTGGCGGATGGGTTGGCGCGGGCGTCATCTTGGTGGCGGTCGTCGGCGCGACGCTTGTTGAGGGGCGTGACGGGAATACCGAAGCGCCCTTGAGCGTCGGCGTGGAGAGGCTCGTGTCGCAGCTCGCCTCCGACCCGAACGCCCAATAGCGAGAAAGCGTGTATCTGGAATACACGCTTTTCAGCAAAATCGTGTATTCCAGATACACGAAATATCATCATGGCCTTCCCCGTCGGCTAAACGAGGAGTGCGGCGAGAAACGCAGCTTTGACGGAGTTGTGGCGCGGCCGAACAGCATGGTCATCAGTCGCTCGTTGGTGCTGCCGTCAAAAACAAATCGATGCAATAATGATTAGAATAGTGTTAGATTGGTTAGAATATAATAGAATAGTGTTAGATAAAGAAGGGAGATGGAAAGATGAGAAGAGAAGATCAGTCGACCGAGTTCAAGGAAACGTACGTCGACGACATCAAGAAGACCGTCGTCGCCTTCGCGAACACGGACGGGGGCACCATCTTCGTCGGCGTCGACGATTCGGGAAGGGTCGTAGGCGTCGAGGATGTCGACAAGACCATCCTTCGCGCGCAAAACGCGCTTCGCGACGCCATCAAGCCCGACGTGATGATGCACGTGTCGTGCAGCGCGCGGGAAGTCGAGAACGAAACCATCATCGCCATCGAGGTTCAAAAAGGAACTTCCTGCCCGTACTATCTTGCAGACAAGGGCATCCGTCCGGCAGGCGTCTACGTTCGCCAGGGCCCGTCCTCCGTGCCCGCTTCTGAGGCGGCCATACTGCAGATGATCAGGGAAACGGATGGGGGAAGCTACGAGAGTGCCCGATCGCTCGAGCAGAGCCTCTCTTTCAGCGAAGCGGAGACGGCGTTCGGGGAGGCAGGGCTGACGTTTGGGGAAGGAAAGCGGCGTACGCTCGGCCTTGTCACCGAGGATGGCGTGCACACCAACTTGGCGCTCCTCTTGTCCGACCAATGCCCGCATACCGTAAAGCTCGCTGTGTTCCAAGGGAGGAAGAAGTCGGTGTTCCGCGATAGGTGTGAGCTGAGCGGATCTGTGTTGAAGCAGCTGGACGGCGCGTACGAGTACATCAACCGGTTCAACAGGCTTCGCTCGGAGTTCAAGGGGCTGAAGCGAATCGACATGCCGGACTATCCCGAGGAAGCCATCCGCGAGGCGCTGCTGAACACCATCGTCCACAGGGACTACGCGCTGAGCGGGCCCGCCCTCATCAGCATCTTCGACGACAGAATCGAGTTCGTCACGCTCGGGGGGTTGGTGAAAGGCGTTTCGACGGACGATATCGCCCTCGGCATCTCCATCCCGCGTAACAAGCGGTTGGCGGAGGTTTTCTACCGCCTAAAGCTCATCGAGGCGTACGGGACGGGCATCCCAAAGATTTACGAATGCTACGACGGCACCGGGAAGCAGCCGGTTATCCGAACGACGCCCAACGCCTTCAAAGTCACCTTGCCCAATCTGAACTACGCCGCCGTCGACCGCCCCGAGCTTAACGGACTGACGGACTCCGAGAAGAGGGCGTACCGGCTGTTCGAAAGCAATCCCGTCGTGAAGCGCAGCGATATCGAACAGTCGCTTGGCGTTTCCCAGACCATGGCAATCAGAATTCTCTCCCACCTGGATGACAAGGGCCTTATCCAACGCGAGGGGGCAGGGAGGAGTACGCAGTACCGCCGCGCCGAGATATCTTGAAAACCCTCCGGCCTCGTTTTGTGTTGCCCTTCGAAATCACGTATAGAGTGGTGGTTCCGCTCAGCTGCGTTATAGCTCGCTGCGCAAAAAACCGACGTCGAGGCAGTAGGCGGCGTAGAGGGGCAGATGCCGCAGCTCGTTTCCGGACTCGGTTTTGCTGCGCGAAAAGTCATTCCCCGAAAGAATGTATGCATAGGGGGAATGCGCTTTCTCCATGAACGATGCCAGCGTTTTCGCCCGGACGTTTCGCGCGGACTTGACTTCCACGGGGATTACTTCCATGCGGTCGGTTTGAAGGAGAAAGTCCAGCTCGCCCGTTGCCTTCCAAGAGCTCGGCGGCGTCCAATAGAACGTTTGGAGGTCGTTGGACGAGAAGGCCTGCGCTGTGGAGTTTTCCGCCAATGCGCCCCTGAAATCGGAAGAGGCAACCGCAGCGCCGAGCTCTTCCGCTTCGAGCCAAAGCCGAGGGTTTATTCCAAGCTTGTAGAACATAAGCCCCGTGTCCGCTAGATAGACTTTGAAAAAGCTGCCTTCCTCTTCATCAAACGGAATCAGAGGGGCGGCAACGCATTCGGTCATTTCGTTTAAGGAGATAACTCCTGCTCCTTCGAGCCATTCAAGAGGCTCCATCAATTTCGCGCGCCGCCCGCCCCGTTCAACTTCCGAATACTTGAACTTCTTCGTGGACGAACGCATGAGCTGCGCCGGAATCGACTTCCACACTTTGCGCGCCGCTATGCCGCTGATGCCATTGTCGGGGTCGGTCATGTCGGCAGTGTACGTTTGGTCAATTTCGCGCTGCTCGATGCGCGCGTCATCAATCGATTGCTGCTGCAGATATGCGGAAACTGCCGCCGGCATTCCTCCGATTGCCTGGTAAAGGCGGAAATAACGCGTTGCAAGGTGATGGGATGCATATGGTTCAAGCGTTTGCGCGTGGGTTCTAATCGCCTCTGCCATGTGTTCTTCGCCAAGCGCCCAGAGAAACTCTTCGAATGTCATGGGATGCATGGTTTCTTGGCGGACTCCGCTGGGGAAGGGGAGCCTGCGCTTGCGTGTTGCAACGCCGAGCTGGCTTCCTGTCGCACAGATGCGCCAACCCGAACCAGAGAAGAATCGCAGGGAGTTCAAAGCGCGTTCGCACAATTGAACCTCGTCGAGAAGGATGAAGGCGGATTCTTTTTCTATGGGCATGCGTTTGTAGTCGGCGATGCGCGCCATGATGCCGTCGACGTCGTCGGTCGGGCCGTCGAACAGGGGCTCGATGAGCTTGAGATCGGTTTGGAAATCGAGTTTTACGAAGGCGTCGCCGGCAATTCGCCTGCCGACGGTTTTAGCGACATGCGTTTTGCCAACGCGGCGAGCGCCGCGGATCAACAGCGGGCGGCTGAAATCTTTCGCTGCCCAGGTTTCGATGGTGGCTTCGATGGCTCTTCTCATAATGCCTCGCATTAAAAACGTGTACCTGGAATACAGGATATTATAGAATTTCGTGTATTCAAAGTACATGTTTTTCAGCAAAATCGTGTATTCCAGATACATGAAATTCCACCGTACGCCTCCTGCCGTCGTTGCGGTTCGGGCTTTTTACGCCCTGGCAACGTTTTTCCTCCTGGGTTTGCCCTTTCTCCCCAAATGCGGCATTATGAATAAGTAGCGCGTGTCGCCGCGCGGCACGTCCATCTGAGGGACAAGGAGGCCACCATGGCTACACTCGGAGACGGTTTCAAGGGTATTTTCCTGGCAGGTATCGGTGCGGTTGCCATTGGCGCCGAAAAGGGCAAAGAGCTGGTCGACCAGCTGGTCGCTCGCGGAGAGATGACGGTTGAGCAAGGCAAGCAGATTAACACTGAGCTCAAGCACCGCGCATCGAATCTCGAATCATCTATTCGCCGCGACACCATCGAGGCGCGCATGTCCATGATGTCGCCCGACGAGCGCGTCGAGTTCGCCAACATCGTGCGCGAAATGGCGGATACCGCCAACGCGAAGGACGCCGAGGCGGCGGCTGAGAAGCTAAAGGCCGCGAACGCCGCATCGGCATCGGGCACGGCTGCGGAGCCGAACCCCATCGCCGAAGCGAAGACCGCGTGTGCGACGGCAGTCGCCGCGGTGGGCACTGCGGTGGAGGCGGTCGCCAACAGCGCGCGTTCCGTACTCGACGAGGCTGCGGCTCTGAACGCTCAGCGTGACGCTGCTTCTGCCGAGGCGCCGGCTGCGGAAGTCGTTGCAGGTGAGGTTGTCGCGGAACCTGCTGCTGACGCAGGCAAGGCCCCCGAGGGTGAAGGTACCCCCACGGCCTAGCGCCGCGCCGCCACGGGTTTCCTCATGGCCGAAAACAACACACTGCTCAGGCACTTTTTCGCTCCCGGGGCCGACGCCGACCCCGAGGGTCGTTTCGGGCTCAATTCCAAGTCCCGTCGCCGCCGCATGCGCGAGATTATCGGTATCGTCGGCAAGCATCGCGCTCTCGAGGGCTTCACGCCCGAAGAGTTCCGCGCGATGCTTGAGGACTTGGGCCCGAGCTTCGTGAAAATCGGGCAAACGCTTTCGACGCGATCGGAAATCCTCCCCAAGGTGTTTTGCGAGGAGCTCACCAAGCTCCAAACGGAATGCGACCCTCTGCCGTTCGACGAGATGCTTGCGGCGCTCGACAAGGAATTCGGCGGCCGTCGCAAGGAGATATTCGCCGAAATCGACTCGAAGCCGCTTGGCAGCGCATCGCTTGCTCAAGTGCACCGTGCGGTCTTGACCTCGGGAGAGTCGGTCGCCATCAAGATTCAACGTCCCGGCGTGAAAGCCACGATGGCGCTCGACATCGACATCATGCGCACGCTCGCCCGTCGCGCCTCGAGGTACATGAAGGGTGAGCAGATGCTCGACTTACGTGCTGTGGTCGAGGAGATGTGGGCGACGTTTTTGGAGGAGACCGACTTTCGGCGCGAGGCGGCGAACCTCGCCGAGTTCGCCAAGCTCAACCGCGACTGCGCCTTCGTTGCGTGTCCGAAAGTCTATACCGACCTGTGCAGCGAATTCGTCCTGGTCATGGAATACGTTGACGGCATTCCCGTTGGCGACGCGGACCGGTTGGTGGCCAACGGGTACGACCTGGAGGAAATCGGGTCGAAGATGCTCGACAACTATGCGACGCAGATTCTCGACCACGGGTTCTTCCACGCCGACCCGCATCCGGGCAACGTGATTATCCGTGATGGGCGGATCGTCTACATCGATTTGGGGAACATGGGCCGCCTGTCGGCACGCGACCGCGCCGGGTTCGGCGACATCATCGAGGCTGTGGGGCTTAAGGACCCGGGCGCGCTCAAGGATGCGCTCATGCGGTTTGCGGCGAAAAAGGACAACGCGGCCATCGATCATGCGCGCTTTCTCGCCGACCTCGACCTGCTGCTCGAAGATTACGGCTCGTGCGATGTGGCCGAGATCGACGTGGGTCAGTTCTTGAGCGACATCATGCAGCTCACGCGCTCGTGCAACGTGATGTTGCCCGCGTCGGTTACGAGTGTGTCGCGTGGCATTGTGACCATCGAGGGCACGGTGGCGCCCTATATTCCCAACCAGAATATCGTCGCAATCATAAATGCCCACATCAAGGGCAAGAAAGGCACGCGCGAAGAGATTCGCGACGCGCTTGAGGACCTTGCGCGCGCGATATACTCGTCGGGCCGCGGCACGCTCGACGCGGCGTCGTATTCCGGCGAGGCGCTCAAGATGCTCACGCGCGGCCAGCTGAAGATGAACATGGAAGTGCTCGGCTCCGAGGCGCCGCTTGCGCATCTTTCGCGCATGATCAACCGCGTGGCGATTGCGATGGTGATCGCGGGTCTGTTCGTGGGCTCGAGCCTGATGGCGGGAACCGCGATGGAGCCGCGCTTCCTCGGCGTGCCGATGCTGTCGTTCTTCGGGTATTTCGGTTCGCTCGTTTTGTCGATCTGGCTCATCTTCAGCATCTGGCGCAGGAAATAGCCCCCGCGGTGTGGATTTCCCGTGCCGATGCGCGCGGACGGCGGAATGAAGCGGCATAATGGACAGTCGCTTCAAGCGAAAATCTTTCTCTTTTCTTATTTGCGCATATCCGCGACGGCTTCGAGCTGCGCGTTTTTACCGCCTATGAATTGGAAAGCGGCTCGCCTCAAGCGCAAATGCACGCCGCTGGGAGCGGGTGCGCCCACGGATTCGCATCGCAAGGGGCGATGGAACGTGGCAACTGAAGAAAAGAGTCTTACATGGAAAACTTTGCCAGCCTTGGCCTGTCCGATAACGCCCTCGATGCGGTTGTGCGCCTGGGCTACGATGAGCCCACGCCCGTTCAGGAGCAGGCTATTCCCATCGTTTTGACCGGCCGCGACCTCATTGCCGCCGCGAGCACGGGCACCGGCAAGACGGCAGCCTTCCTGCTTCCCGTCCTTTCCCGCATGCCGCGCGACCGCAGCCACAACCGTCCGCCGCGCCTGCTCGTGGTTTCGCCTACGCGCGAGCTTGCACAGCAGATCGCTTTCACGGCCATGAAGATCGCGCGCTGCACGGGGCAGTTCGTGACGACCGTCTTCGGCGGTGCGCCCTACGGCCCGCAAATCAAGGAGATCCGGCGCGGCACCGATGTGCTCATTGCGACGCCCGGCCGTCTGAACGACCTCATGAAGCGCGAGGTTGTCGACCTCTCCGGCGTGCAGACGCTCGTGCTTGACGAGGCGGACCGCATGCTTGACATGGGCTTTCTTCCCGATGTGACCACCATCGTCGAGGCCACGCCCGACGAGCGTCAGACGCTTCTCTTCTCGGCGACGATCGACGAGTCCATCCAGAAGAACCTCGGCAATCTGCTCAAGAACCCCGCCGTGGTGGAAATCGCGCACAAGGGCGAGACGGCCAAGACCGTCGACCAGTACATGATGCCGATCAAGCAGGACAAGAAGCCTGAGCTCCTTCGCGCAGTGCTCGAGGAGAAAGGCCACGAGCGCGTGATCGTGTTCGCCCGCACGCGCAACCGCGCCGAGGATTTCGCGAAGGCGCTGAACGACGATGGCTATCAGGCGGAATCTATTCATTCCGACAAGTCGGTGGGTGCGCGTCGCCGCGCGCTCGACAAGTTCCGCCGCGGCAAGGCGAACATCCTCGTTGCGACCGACGTGCTTGCTCGCGGCATCGATGTGCCAAGCGTCGACTACGTCATCAACCTCGATCTTCCCGATTGCCCCGAAGACTACGTGCACCGCATCGGCCGTACGGGCCGCGCGGGCGAGCATGGCTACGCCATCTCGTTCGTGAGCCCCAATCAGCGCCGCCTTCTGGTCGACATCGAGAAGCTCATCGATCGTGACATTCCCTTCATGGGACTCGAGACGTACGACCTCAATCCCGACCTGCTGAACCGCAAAAACAAGGGTCGCGGTGGTTCAAGCCGCAACAGCGCTGGTCGCAAGCGCGATGGACGCGGGGCTGGCGAGTTCGCCAACCGTGCTGAGCGTCGTGCGGCGAAGTTCGGCGATAGCAAGCGCGGCCGCGGCGGGCGCGATGAGTTCGAGGGCCGGGGTGGACGCGGCGGCTCACGCGGCGACAAGCGCAACGCGGGCGGCAGGCGCGGCGACTCGAAGGGCAAGCGCGGCGAGTCGCATCGCACGAGCAAGCCGTCGGGCAACAAGGGCGCCGCGGCGACCGCTTCCAAGCGCAACAAGAAGCGCCCCTCCAACATGAATGACGTGCGCTCCTTCGGCGAGCGCCGCAACTTCGAGAAGAAGCAGAAGCGCCACTAGCAAGCGGGGCGCCGCTGGTAAGGTGCCGTGGGGGAGCAGGAGCATTGCGAGCAGGCTGAGATGCTACGAGCGAGGCGGGGCATCGTGAGCAGGCGGAGGCGCCACTAAGTTGACTCTGGCGGCAGCCGTGGAGCATCAGGTGGAATGGTCGCGCGTAGATCGTTTCACCTGAGGCGAACAGAGAGGGACCCAGTTCATACGCTGAACTGGGTCCCTCTTGCGTCCGGGTGCCACTTGTTCCTATTCGACAGTTATTTCTTAGGGTCGGTAATGAAGCTTTGTGTCTGATCGCTTCAAAATCATCACCGTCAGAGCGAAGGGCGGTAAGCTGATAGTCTATCGCTGAACGGGGCGTCGGCATCTCGATTGTTTGGCGTCCGATTGCGGCTTGAGCTCCGTGCTCAGTCCCGTGGCAGAAAACAAGGCGGCATTGGTGAAAATATCGGGTTGGGAGTGCGACCTTTATCGGGTCTTCATGTCCGAAAATGGCTGGTTTTGGCGACCGCGTTGTGGTTTCATTGCCTGCGTAAGAAAGAGTTGCAGATGGAAGGTTCGGCGGGCGAGCATATGGACGACAAGGAAAAGGCCAACGGCGGCACGACGAAAGCTGGCGAGGGCAAAATCGTTAAAGGCGAAGTCGATTACGGTCTGTTCGCGGGGAGCACTCTTCCCAGCCAGGATGTCTGCTATCAGGCGCTTTTGTCGGGCGATCCCCATTTTGACGGCTTGCTTTTCGTCGGCGTTTCCTCGACGGGAATTTACTGTCGCGTGGGCGTATGCTGGGCGAAGGTGCCCAAGCGAGAAAACTGCACGTTCTTCAAAACTGCTGCCGAGGCGGAAGCGGCGGGGTATCGGCCTTGTCTGAAATGCCGCCCCGAGCTTGCGCCGGGAACTCCGATTGCGCCCGACATCGACCATGCGGTTGCATGCGCCGCCGCGAGCATGCGGGAGCGGCCCGGGGATGCTCCCATCACTCGGATTGCCGCGGAACAAGGCATGTCGGAGCGTCATCTGCGCCGCTTGTTTGAGCAAACTTACGGCGTGTCACCTGCGCAGTATCGCGAAACATGTCGCTTGCTTCTTGCAAAAAGCCTGCTCACGGACACGAAACTTTCCATAACGCGCATAGCCTATGCAAGTGGGTTTGCGTCGGTCCGCCGCTTTAACGATGCGTTCGTCAACAGCTATGGCATGCAGCCGACGCGATTCCGCAAAAGCGCGCAAGATTCGATATCTGCGAAAACGGAGGCGGCGCCCATCGTTCTGCATGTCGACTATCGTGAGCCGTATCGCTTTGACTTGCTGCTCGGTTTCCTGCAGATGCGCGCTATCGAGGGCGTCGAGGCGGTGCTCGACGGTGCGTATTGGCGGATCGTCCGCGCCTCCGATGGCGAGCGCGCTGGGTGGATCAAGGTGGAGAACGACCCCTCGCATCGCCGCCTTGCCGTCACCATATCGCCCGAGCTTTTTGACGACATTCCCTCGGTGCTTGCCCGTACGCGTCGCCTGTTTGATACCGATTGCGTGCCTGGGGCGGTCGAGCAGGGACTTGCTGGCTTTTACGAGCATGCGGGTGAGACGTACCGCATCCCCGGCATCCGCGTGCCGTGCGCCTTCGATGGCTTCGAGATGGCGACTCGCGCTATCTTAGGGCAGCAAATCACCGTGAAGGCGGCAAGCACGCTCGCGGGACGCGTGGCTCGCGAGTTCGGCACGCAGACAAAGGGGCCGATACCTGAATTGGCTTGCGCATTTCCCTTGCCACAAGCTTTTTGCGCGCAAGATGCGCCCGCCCGCCTTGGCGAGGTCGGCGTCATCGCTCAACGCGCGAACGCCATTTGTGCCATCGCGCGCGCCATGGAAGCGGGCGAGCTCACACTGCGTCCTGGCGCCGACCTCGTGGCAGAGGCCGCACGCCTCGGCAGTATCCGCGGCATCGGCGACTGGACGGTGCAGTATGTACTCATGCGCGCCTACGATTACCCCGATGCGTTTCTTCCCACCGACTATGGCGTGAAACTTGCGCTTCCCGACATGAAGCCGCGTGAGCTGGAGAAACTGTCGCAACCCTGGCGCCCGTGGCGGTCGTATGCCGTGATGTCGATGTGGTCGGTGCCGCACGAGAAGCCCAAGAAGTCCGCCCCAAAGACGGAAAAGGGGAAAGGAAAGGGGAAGGCGCGTGCGGAGTCTCCCCTGGCGAACATGGCGAACGCGACCGCTGCGGAAAAGACTGCAGACGCGCCGCCCGCGAGCATGACGGTTGCGGCGAGGCGTGCAACAACAACGGCAAAGCGCGCGGACCAGCGAAAGAAAGAAGGGACCATGGATTTTACCTGCACCTACGCGTCGCCTTTGGGCGATATCGAGCTTGCGAGCAACGGCGAGGCGCTCATCGGCCTGTGGTTCAAGGGTCAGAAATACGACGCGGCGACGCTTTCGCCCACCGCGCAGGAAAAGCCTGACGATCCGGTGCTTGCGCAAGCGCGTGCGTGGCTCGACGCGTACTTCGAGGGCCGCGACCCGGGCAAGATTCCCCCCTGTGCGCCCCGCGGATCGGAGTTTCGCCAGCTCGTATGGGCGAAACTTGCGGAAATCCCCTACGGCGAGCTCGTCACCTACGGTGATATCGCGAAGGCAATCGAGGCCGACACGGGCAAGAAGCGCTCGGCGCGAGCCGTCGGCGGAGCCGTGGGGCACAATCCGGTGTCGATTATCTTGCCTTGTCATCGCGTGGTGGGGGCAAGCCGCAGCTTGACGGGATATGCGGGCGGCATCGAGCGCAAGACCGCGCTCCTCAAGCTGGAAGGCGTCGACATGAGCGCGCTCTCGGTTCCCACGAAAGGCACAGCGCTGTAGGGGGGGATTCAAGGGAACGAGCGCCTCACGGGTCTCTTGGCGAACGCAGGTGAAACCTCACCCGCATAACCTCACCTTCCCTGGGATTGGGTATGCCGTCCTTGCCACGATGGTATACTTGCATTAGCATTGCTCTCGTGGCTTTGGGCGTGCGATGGGGTAGCTAGGTCGTTTGAGAGCGCTCTCGAAGTTGTTGACGCGCAAGGCAATCGAAGACAGTGAGTTCATCGAATGCGGTAGAGGCATGATTTGCGCTGCCCCTGCGCGAAGGCTGCTGCCTCTTGCGACCAAGAGCGCATCTAGGGAGGAGTAAACTCTATGGTCAGATCCTCGCGGTTGAGCGTAAGCGGCATCTCTTGCAGAATCATTTCTCGTGAATTAAGCGAGGCAAAAGTCTCTAATCATTTCAATCAAAGCTGCGATCGCTGGTTCCTCGATGTCCAAATATTGAGCAATCGGTGCCACGATAAGTCCGTCCTCTACGTAACTTGTGATGAGGACTTAGTTCAGAGCTATGGTGCTGAGTATGCCGTGGTCTACGTCGGTGATGTCGCAGATGATGTTCGTGGAGCAATAGGTGTCGTGGACACGCAGGAGCCCTTTGGCGATATATTTTCCCTTTTGCAGGATATCTCGTTGCGCTATAGAAGATGGGAACGTGATATGGACAGCTCTCTTTTGCGTGAGGAGGGCCTGCAGACCCTCCTTGATCTCGCATCTGCGTTTATACCGAACCATATCGACATCGTCGACCCCGCCATGAAGCTGCTTGCGCACAGCGACGATTCCGATTTGGACGATCCGATAACGAATCGCCTCGTTAAACTGGGCTATCACAGTGAAGATACTATCGAGCAATTCAGGTTAGATAAAAGATTTAAGTTATGGTCCGAGAGCGAAGGTCTCATCGTGAACACGGAACGCAAGATATCGCGTTTCCCTTCGATACTCTATTGCTTTAAAACTACTGGATCCTTTTCGGTTATTGTGGTTATGATATGCAACGTCATGGAGCCGTGCGGCTATCTGAAGGATGTCTATCGCCTGGTCGTATCTCGGATAGCGCATTATGTTCGTCGGGAATACGAAGGGTTCACGACTGCGAGTGAGGCAATATGCACTTTCATCAGGGATTTAAGTCACGGCGTTATCACGACCGAACGTGAAATCAAAGAGCGCGCACGATTTGTCGACATTCTTTACGTGGGTCCTTATTGCCTGTTCTATTTTGGGCTTGAAAACGTTCGCGACATACCCGTCTGGCGCTTCGTGGCCGAAATCTCCGAGCGCTCCGTTCCTGCTATTACGGTGAAACTGGACAATTGTCTTTTGGTGCTTTGCTCCAATTGCCGAGATAGTGCTTGTAAAGGGCTGTGCCGCGAGGGCTGCCCCCGGAGACGAAAGAATATCAAGCAGAGGCTATCTCAGGTTGCGCAGTCGTATGGTCGCCATGGATCTTGCAGCGCGGTCATGGGAAGCCTGGCTGATTTGCCAATCGCGTACGAACAGGCTCGGATGGCATACGAGATGCATAGTCGAGAGCTGACGATGGGAACGGTTTCGGCGTGCGAGTCTCCGCTCGTTTCGTTTGATTCTTTCTTTTTGTACTCCTATCTTGCAAACCAGCTGCTTGTGGACGGGGGCATGCTCGCATCGTCGAGAGCGTTTAGGGTAATCGACGAGATGAACCGCTATGATGTCCAAAACGGGACAGACTATTATAAGTTTCTCGAATGTTATCTGGAAAACGATCGAAAAGCCACGCGCGTGGCCGAACTGTGCAACATGCATCGCAATAACGTGCCGAAACGTCTCGAACGGATCGAGGAGTTGTTCGGTGCGCAAACCGAGACTTTCGAGCAACGGTTGAGCCTCATGCTGGTCTTCGAGGTGCGCAGGCATATGCTTTCGTGAGGTAAGCGCAAAGGACTTTCGCCTAAGGTTTAAAACGGGCTGTTATAGCATTTCGCAGCCATTCGGGCATGATGCTGTGTGCAATGTGCACCTGATGTGGGGTTTCGGCTCTTTCTATACTCTTCGGCAAGAGGGGGAAGACCATCGCTCTTCCCGGTATCCGAAGTGAAGGAGGCTCCCATGGCAATCAAGAAGCTAGAGGAAATCAGACTCAACGTTCAACCTGTCTCCATAGAGTTCGTTCACGAATATGTTTTCGAGGGTCCATGCCGTTTTGGCAAGGGAGACGCGCTAACCAAGCCGTTCGACGAAATGATAAACGAGGAGAAGTTCCAGGATTGGTATACGCAGCTTAAAGCGCATATGCACGAGGATGTCGTGAATCTGCTTCCGCCTATCCGCATCCACGGAACCGAGGACTGGTACATCAAGGACGAGGAAGTTCGGAAGATCATCACCGATGCTACTCCGGGTGTTGAGGTCGACTTGTATTTTTCGGTCGAGCTGGGTCGCGTATTCCTGCTAAATTACGAGGTCGCACGACTGACGGACAAGCCGTGGGCAATGGTGCAGGCATGCTGCTATACCGCCAACTCCTGCGCCCAGCATCGAGCGCGCGGTATCGAGTACATTCCGTTTGAGACCTGGGAGGCAGCCGAGGATTACATGGTTGTTCTGCGAGCCAAGAAGACTTTGAAGAACACGCGTATCCTGTGCGCTATCCGCAACAATTCGTCCGTGTCGGTTAGCTCTTCTGACAGCATCATAGATCCTGACAAGACCATGGACGAAGTATTCGGGGCTCGTCAGCGTACAATCAGCGCACACGAGCTTCTCGACCAAACGAGCTATGGCGATCCGATGGGCAACCATTGCACGCCGGGTCGTAAGGGTCTCAACTTTACCGAGGAAGACGCTAAGGAAATCGAGCGGCAGACTCGCGAGCTCATCGATAACGCGCAGGAAGTGCGCATGAGCGAGGAAGCGGTGAAAAAATCCGTCGAGATGCGTTACGCCATCCATAAGTTCATGGAGGCGAATGACTGCAATTGCTATGCCGCCCCATGCGGTGACATTTGCTCGACGCGGCGCATGAACGAACAGCAGGTTACGATGTGCCTGAATCATGCGCTGAATAACGAGGAAGGTATTCCCTCTGCCTGCGAATACGACTTGGCTGCGCTTATCTCGATGGTTATGTTGCAATCTATCGGTCGTCGACCGTCGTACATGGGCAATACCTATGCGATTCCGCGTCAAAAAGACGGCAAGCACATTCCGTTCCCAAAGATGCCGTTCTTTGACAAAGAGGAGACGGCTCGTCAGCTTGCGAAGCTCGAGAATGTCGACAATCTGGTCTTGACCTTCCACTCGGTTCCGAATCGTCGGTGGACGTCTTACGACGCGCCGGTTCGTCCTTATGCGATCGGTCCTTTCACCCATAGTGGTTGGGGGGCTACGATTCGCTACGACTTTGCAGCTGATGAGGGTCAAGTTGTCACGATGTGCCGCGTCGATCCAACTTGCAAGAAGATTCTCATTGCCAAGGGTACGATTGTTGGCGGCTTGGGTTACGGTTCGGTCAACTGCTCCGAGGGCGTATTTTTCGAGGTCAAAGACGTGCATACGTTCTGGAAGTATCAAATGGACTGCGGCAACCATGTTCCGCTGATTTACGGCGATTTCGAAGATCAGCTCGTTCAGCTGGCGGAAAGCTTGGGCTTGGAAGTTCTGCGCGCATAGTTACCCGCATGGGCGCAGAGTGATTTCCGTAGGGGGTTCTTGGTGATGAGTGCAAGAACCCCTTTTTCGATGAAAGGTGTCGAATATGAGCGGTTCACCAACGTTGCAAGAGCGAATCGACTCTGCCGATGAAGAATTCAAGGGCCTCCTTCTACGGCTCAAGAATCCTTCAGCTACGCTTGACGAGTTCTGTCGCCTCATTCGAGAGATGACTTTATTGAAATTCTTGCTGACAGAAGAGGAGGTGACAACTGATGAGCTACTCGAACTCTCCAAGATAAGCGTCGATAAGTTGCTTTACTTGCACGATAAGAGCGTCCAGTTGGGGCATGCTTCGGTTTCGTGTACAGGTATCAGTTCCACTGCCACGAAAAAGGTTCTGCTTATCTTGAAGCTGCAACGCGAGTTGGGGCTTCAGCCCATGCCCGCCGATGAAGCGTATAAGCTCAAGACGACGCGTGCCCTTGGCGAGAATCTTTATTTCAGGCTGAGGGAAAATGGCGAAAGCGAGTCTTAGGGCTAAACTGCCGCGAATCTGTCTCGAATTTATCCGGCGGCGAAAAGGCGTATGCTCTTGGACGGTTCGTGGTACACTTGCTCGCTAGACGAATTCGCCGCCTCGTGCGGCGTCAATCACTCACGAAAGCGAACACCATGGCTGATTTCATCGAGGGCAAACGCCCCGTCATCGAAGCGCTGCGCACTGAGATTCCGTGTAAGCGCGTTCTTCTTGCCGACAATGTGAAGCGCGATCCGCTCATTGAGGACGTGCTGCGCAAGGCGAAGAAGCGCAACGTGCCTGTGGAAACGGTGCCGCGCGCGCGTCTCGAGAAGCTCTCCGAACGCGGCAGTCACCAGGGCGTTATGGCGGAAACCAAGCCCTTCAACTACGTGAATGTCACGACTATCGTGGAAACTGCGAACGCGCAGGCTGCCGAAAACGGCGGCTCGGCGCTCGTCGTCATCCTCGACCACATCACCGACGCGGGCAACCTGGGCGCCATCGCCCGCTCCGCCGAGTCGGTTGGGGCTGCCGGCATCGTCATCCCCAACAAGCGCGCGGCGCACGTAACGGCGGCGACGTACAAAAGCTCGGCCGGCGCGATTTCCCACATCAACGTGACGCAGGTCGCGAACCTCTCCCAGACGATCGAGCGCCTGAAAAAAGAGGGCTTCTGGGTCTGCGCGGCGAGCGAGCATGCGCAAGAAGTGGCGTGGAAGTCGAATCTCAAGGGCAAGATCGCGCTCGTCATGGGCTCGGAAGGCGAGGGCGTGTCGAGCCTCGTGCTCGAAAACTGCGACTTCGCGGTGAAGCTTCCCCAGATGGGGAAGGTGTCCTCGCTCAACGTAGCGCAGGCGTCCACTGTCTTTATGTACGAGTGGCTCCGTCAGCAGCAATAGGTCGCGCATCCGAAAATGGCAAGGAAACGAAACAAGCTGCTCATCGTCGATGGGTACAATGTGCTCCGTTCGGGTGAGCGCTACAAAACGACGGCGTTCGGGCCCGACTACACCGACGACGCGTTCAACACTGCCCGCGAGCGGCTAATCAATGACGTCGTGAACTTCGCCGGGCGCGATTGGCGTGCTATCATCGTGTTCGACGGTGCGAAAAACGAGTTCTCAACAGGAGAAACGCAAACCATCGGCGGCGTGCGCATCATGTTCAGCCCAGCTGGCCAGTCCGCCGACAAGGTGATCGAGAAGCTCGCTCACGACGCCCGCGAGCGCATGGTCGAAACGCTCGTGGTCACAAGCGATGCCACCATCCAAGACACCGTCTTCGGAGGCGGCGTCGACCGCATGAGTGCGAACGGCTTTAGCTATGAAGTGGGGGAATACTACGATCAGGCGCGCCTCGACGAGTCGCCGAAGGTGGCCGAGAAGCGAACGCTCGGCGATCGCATTCCCGCCGACACCCTCGCCAAGCTAAAAGCGATGCGCGACGGGAAACTTTAAGGTCATGCGTGTGCTTTCTTGACGGCGCGCGGGGCGCTCGAATGTCCGATTCACCCTCTGGATTCTGCTCATCGGCTTCGCTCGCGAGCGTCCCGCCTTTGTCCCGAAGAGCAAATTAAGCCCAAGAGGTAAGTCGCGGACAAAAAACGTCGATATGTGAGTCCGAATCGGCGCTTTCGGGCATCTCGGCATCCGTTCCCTGTCGTTTTCCCAGGTCGGACTTTTCAAAGATAAGTTTGCTATGTGCAACTCATCACATACCGCCATTTTTTGTCCACGGCGAGCCGATTTCGAGAAAGGAACACCCCCGTGGACGCGCGACAGCGACCCCGCAAACCAGCAAACCGGCAAACCGGCAACCCTGCGAACCTGAAAACCTCGTTGTTTGCCGGCTGCACTTGCTCTACCTTTCGCCCTCTCCGCTCTCCTCGTTGGTGAGGTGCTCCTTCGCGATGTAGAGCGGGCGGTGCTTTCCCTCAATGTAGCTGCGTGAAAGGTACTCGCCGATCACGCCAAGCACGGTGAGCTGCAGGCCGCCGAACAGCAGAATCAGGCACGCGAGCGTCGGGAAGCCCGGCACGTCGGTGCCCCGCAGCGCGTATTCGAAGATGATCCACAGAAGATAGGCGAACCCGCCGAGCGAGGCAACGAGCCCGATCCAGACGGCGACCTTCAAAGGCCAGGTCGTGAAGCCTAAAATGCCGTTCGCTGCATAGTGAAACAACGACTTCACCGACCATTTGCTCTCCCCATTGGCGCGTGCGTCCGGCTCGTAGGGGACTTCGAGCGTCTTGAATCCGACCCATGCGAAAAGTCCCTTGCTGAAGCGCTGACCTTCGGGCAGTGAGAGCAGGGCGTCGGCCACGGTGTGGCGGAACACGCGGAAGTCGCTCACATTCGCGGGGATCTCGATGTCGGTGCAGATGCCGTTGAAGGTCTTGTAGAACGAGTGCTTGAACAGCTTTAACACGACGCTTTCCTTGCGCTCGATCTGGCAGGCAGCGACGATATCGTACTCGGGCTTGTCCATAAGCAGTTTGTACATGCGCAGCGCGTCCTCGGGCGTTTGCTGCAGGTCGGCATCGATGAGGCAGATGCACTCGCCGCGTGCCGCTTCCATGCCCGCATACAGTGCCGCCTCCTTGCCGAAGTTGCGGGAGAACTGCACGGCCTGCATGGGATGAGAAGGGTCGGTCTCGCCCACAATCTCGCGCAGCAGCTCGAAGGTGCCGTCCTGGCTGCCATCGTTTACGAACACGATCTCAAGCGAAATGCCCTCCGCGTCGAAGCACTCGAAGGCGCGGCGCTTGAACAGGCGGATGTTGTCGACCTCGTTATAACAGGGGACGACGAAGCTCAAGCTGTAAGGGTTGGTCATTGCGCTGCTCTCTTTCCGCTGGTCGCGCGCGTGCGATGGCGACGGTTCTCGAAGGCGCGCCATGCGCAGAACACAACGACGCTCGCGATGCTGATAATCGCGCTCGGTATGAGGCCGGGCGTCATGTAGTGGAGTTCGATGTCGTTGATGCCCTCGGAGACGTCGATGCCCAAAAGTCCGCTGTAAAGCTCGTGGACCGGCACGTTGTGTCCGTTCACAGTGGCGCTCCAGCCCTTCTCGTAGGGGATGGAAACGAGGAGCGTCTCGTCGCGCTGGGCGTTAAAGGAAGCGCTCACCTGGCCGTTCGAGAACGATTTCAACGAGAAGCCGGCGGAATCAAGCTTTCCGAGCAGCGTCTTCATCTCGCCGACATCGAGCGTCTCCGCCTTGATGGCTGCCTCGGTCGGTGCGTTGAAGACCGCCTGCTGAACGTCGACGATTTGTCCGTGCTTGTTCACGGTCGTCTGCTTCATGGCCGTCGGGACAATCGACACCGTGACGGTCTCGCCCGCGTCGAACGTGCCCGCGTAGACCACGTTGCATGACCCGCGCCCGCCGACGTGCTCGACGGTGTTGCCGTTGACCTGGGCATAGCAGGAGATACCGGCCTCTTCGATGTCGAGCAGGTAGATGCTCGGGAAGTAGAGGAAAAGCGGCCCCGCGCTCGTGGTGGTGACGGTGAAGTCGCGCTGGGTTGCGCTCGTGCTCTCCGCGTCGACAGCGGTCGCCTTATGGTAGAGGCCGCTCGCGTCGGTGCCCGTGACGGATTCGTACATGGCTATCTGGTTGTTGAAGGGGTTGGCGCTCCATGCGTCGGCGGGCTCGTCGTCGGTCGCATCGGTCGCAGCGTTTGAGTAGTCTGCCTTATTCGCCAGCTCCGTCTCCTCGGCTGTGGCCGCAATGCCGTAGCCGAGAGGCATCGACGAGGTCGTCTTCCAATCGCGATACGACCCGTAGAGCTTTTGAGCATGGTCACCGACGAGCTCGGTTTCGGGTGGCTGCTCCTCGGCAATGACGTTGGTCACCGAAAGGAGCGCATCTGCCGCCGTGTTGGGCGACTGGTACGCGGTTCCGAACGGCGTCTTCTTCGAGTACCCGAGGCGCATGAGCAGGTTCTGCACGCTGTTTTCCTGGGTGGACGAGTACAGATCGAACGAGCCCGACCTACTGAGCACGAGCCCCGTGCAATCAGGTCCGTTGTACTTCGACGACCCATAGTACACGCACGTTTGCCCCGTGCGCGCGAAGCCGTTGTCGGTGGGGTAGTCCTCGTAGTATTCTTCGAGCTCGGCGATGCGGTTCGAGTATTCGCTCGCGCTTAAGTCGCATACGGCGTACTGAGCCGCCGTGCCGTAGCACTGTTCGAAGGCGAACAGGATGACCAGGCAGGCGATTCCCGCTCGGGCCAGAATCTTGCGCCCCGTCGCGCGATTCTCGCGGGCGTTCCCTTCGGCGGGAACCCGCAGGTCCTGGCGCACCACGAGCGCAAGGAAGGCGGTGAATCCCGTGATTAGTACCAGTTCGAGCACGGCGTTCGCGGCACTCGGGCGAATCGAGAGCGTTCGGTACCACACGTTGAAAGTGGCACATCCGAAGATGAGGAACGCTGCCGCGCCGCCCTTCACCACGGCGCGCAGCGATGTGTGGCGCACGGGGCGGTTCTTCGGATTTCCGGCGACGACGAGCGTCTCGTTTTTGTTGTCCAGGCAGAAGGCGATGCCCTCGAAGGCAAGCGCCACCATCGTGAGCAGCAGCAGAAACGCCATGCGGCCCGTGTAGGACGACTCGGGCACGAATCCGAGCCAGATCGTGTTCAGCTGGATGAGGACGAGCGACGAGGCGGGAATGCCCATAATGACGGCGCCCGCTACGCGCAGGGCGCGGGACCTGCGAGCGTCCGCGAAGAAGACGGCGACGCCTACGAGCACAAGAGCTGAAATCACGATCGCAGGGGTCGCGTTCGCGACGATGATGCCCGGCCGCGTGCCGATGGCGAAGAAGTTCGCGTAGTCGAAGGGGTTGAGCGAGAAGATGGTCCCCGCAAGCGCCGCCAGCCCAGCGCCTGAACCCTTGCCGCCCAAAAGTGCGATCAGCGTGGGGAAGAGGATTACCGCAGAGGCTCCCACGGCGAGAATCATCGTCGCAGCATAGCGTAAGCCCAGGTGGATGAGGGGATGGCCTGCGAGCTTTCGGTTCTTGGGGGCAATGCGCGCGGGCTCGTTTGCGCTGCCCTCGTTGCGCTTGCCCGCGCCGTTTGTGCGCTCGCGTTCGCTCCCGAGCCTAAGTTCGCCCTCCTCGCAGGCGCGCTCGCCCTCCTCGATGCGAAGGCGTGCGTACTCATAGAAGAAGTAGAAGATGGTGAAGAAGCACACCATGTAGCCCGTGTACCAATTGAAGAGGATGGCGCACGCGCACGACGCGAACAGGGCCGCGCATCCGCGTCCGCGCACCAGGCGGTACACGCCCAGGCAGGCGAGCGGCGCCATGATCACGCCGTCGATCCACATGATGTTGCTCGAATACCCGGTGACATACGAGGTGAGCGAGTAGGCGATCGCGCCGACCACTGCGAGCACCTGCGTTGCGCAAGACCCCTTGGCACCTGCCGCGACAAAGCGACCGCGCAGGAAAACGAGGCAGGTCACGGCGGCAAGCGGAATCTTCACGAGGAAGAGGAAGCTGAAGAAGTAGGGCACCTGCGAAGGGTCGCAGAAGGCGACGAGCGCGTTTAAGGGACTCGACAGGTAATAGGTATATTGCGCGTAGGTTCCGCACCCCATGCCCGCGTCGGCGGAGTACAGAAGCGACGCGTCGCCGTTGATCACGTTGGAGAGCCATCCGAAGAACTGCGCGTACTGGACGGGCATGTCGTACATCATGACCGAGACGTCCCCGAAGGGGTAGATGCCGTTCGATGCGAACGCGAAGAGAATCACGAAAAAGGGCACGACGAAGGAGAGGGCGTATGCCGCGATCGCGCTTTTCGTCACAGCGGGCCTCGCGCTCGGTGCCTGCGGGGTGCGCCTCTCGAGGCGCTCCTCTGGCTTCGCGTGAGATCCTGCGGCGGCGGAAAGCGGTTCGCCTGCCCTCGATGCCGAATCTGCTATGTCTCGTTTCCAGACTGTCATTTTTCCTGAAAGCCATCCTAGCGCCTGCGAGGAGAGAACGGGCTTTCAGTCGAAGGTTCGTGGCATAAATCCAAAAGCTTACCCAAAGTCTGCATATATTAGTGTGGGGAAGCAACCTTGCAGCGGCAATTTTGCCTCGATTGTCGCCACCTTCCGAACAAGTGCGCTTGGGGGTGTGGTTCCTCCGCCTCGCGCTCCGCCCCCCCTCGCGTTGCCCCGCGAGCCGCTGCGCATCCCGCCCTCCGCCGCGCGCTATCGGAAAGCAATTTTTTTCGGCCTCGTTTCCCCAGCTTAAAGGCCGAAAGAACAAAAAACTTCCACAGCTCGTAAAAATTTTCCTTGACACGCAACTACCCCCATAGTATCTTTTTCGATTGCAACTTTTTTGGGAAATGAGTGCGTGCGTGAAGGAGGAAAAGCCTCGTGGCCAAAGCAAAAACTAGCGCTCCCACCAGCCTTTATAGGAATCGCAGAAGCTTCGCGAAGATTCCGGACGTAATGGACGTCCCCAATCTTATCGCAATCCAGACGGACAGCTTCAAGTGGTTCAAGGAAGAAGGCCTCCAGCAAGCTTTCCAGGACATCGCTCCTATCGAGAACAGCACGAAAGACATGTGCGTGGAGTTCGGCAAGCATGAGTTCGGCGAGCCGAAGTACACCGTCGATGAGTGCAAGGAGAAGGACGTCTCGTATCAGGCGCCCCTGTTCGTGGAAATCCGCTTCATCAACCGTGAGACGGGCGAGATTAAGGAACAGAACGTGTTCATGGGCGACTTCCCGCTCATGACGAACCGCGGTACCTTCATCATCAACGGTACCGAGCGCGTCGTCGTCTCTCAGCTCGTTCGCTCCCCGGGCGTGTACTTCTCGTCCGAGCGCGACAAGACGTCGGACAAGACCATCTACAACGCGAAGGTCATTCCGAGCCGCGGCGCATGGCTCGAGTTCGAGACCGACAAGCGCGACATCCTCTCCGTGCGCATCGACCGCAAGCGCAAGCAGCCGGCCACGCTGCTCGTCCGTGCCCTCGGCCTTGCCGAGACGCGCGAGGAGATCATCGACCTTCTGGGCTCTGATGAAATGGTGCTGCGCACCCTCGATCGTGACCCGGCAACCACCAAGGAAGAGTCTCTTATCGAGCTGTACAAGCGCTTCCGTCCGGGCGAGCCGCCCACGATCGACTCCGCGCGTACGCTGCTTGAGGGCCTGTTCTTCAACCCCCAGCGTTACGACCTGGCGAAAGTCGGCCGCTACAAGATCAACAAGAAGCTCGGCTTCGACGCCGACAACGACGCCTCGACCCTGACTGACGAGGACATCACCGCCACGATGAAATACATCATCGCGCTGCATGCCGGTGAGGAAGGCGCGAGCGTCGACGACATCGACCACTTCGGCAACCGCCGTATCCGCACGGTCGGCGAGCTCATCCAAAACCAGTTCCGCATTGGCCTCTCCCGCATGGAGCGCGTCGTGCGCGAGCGCATGAGCATGCAGGAGCCTGACGAGATCACCCCGCAGTCGCTCGTGAACATCCGCCCGATCGTGGCTGCCATCAAGGAGTTCTTCGGAAGCTCCCAGCTCTCGCAGTTCATGGACCAGGCGAACCTCGCCGCAGGCATCACGCACAAGCGTCGTCTGTCCGCACTCGGCCCGGGCGGTCTGTCCCGCGAGCGCGCAGGCTTCGAAGTCCGCGACGTCCACAACTCCCACTACGGCCGCATGTGCCCGATCGAGACGCCTGAAGGCCCGAACATCGGCCTTATCGGCTCGCTCGCGACGTTCGGCCGCATCAACCCCTACGGCTTCATCGAGACGCCCTACCGTCGCGTGGTCGACGGCAAGGTGACCGACGACATCGACTACCTCACGGCCGACGAGGAGGAGAACTACACGATCGCCCAGGCGAACGAGACGTTCAACCTCGAGACCCGCGAGTTCGGCACCACCGACGCCGACGGCGTGTTCCACAAGGCAACGCGCGTGCTCTGCCGTACCAAGGACGCCTCCGGCGTGTTCGGCGAGCCTGAAGAGGTGCTGCCCGAGCAGGTTACCTACATGGACGTTTCCCCGCGTCAGATGACGTCGGTCGCAACGTCGCTCATCCCGTTCCTCGAGCACGACGACGCGAACCGCGCCCTCATGGGCTCGAACATGCAGCGTCAGGCTGTGCCGCTGCTCAAGCCGCACGCCCCGCTCGTCGGCACGGGCATGGAGCATCGCATCGCGGTCGACTCCGGCGAGATCCTGGTCGCTCAGAACCCGGGCGTGGTCGACTACGTCGATGGCCAGACGATTATCGTGCTCAACAACGACGGAGAATACGACGAGTATCTGGTGCCCAAGTTCCAGCGCTCCAACCAGTCCGGTTGCATCAACCATCGCCCGATCGTTCGCAAGGGCGACGAGGTCCATGCCGGCGACGTGCTCGCCGACGGCCCGTCCTGCGACGGTGGCGAGCTGGCACTCGGCCAGAACCTCATGGTCGCCTACATGCCGTGGGAAGGCTACAACTACGAGGACGCTATCATCGTGTCCGAGCGCGTGGTTGCCGAAGACCTGCTCACGTCCATCCATATCTCCGAATACGAGGTCGATGCGCGCGACACCAAGCTCGGCCCCGAGGAAATCACCCGCGAGATTCCGAACATGTCCGACGACATGACGGCCGATCTGGACGCCGACGGCATCATCCGCATCGGCGCCGAGGTGTTCCCGGGCGACGTGCTCGTGGGCAAGGTCACCCCGAAGGGCGAGACCGAGCTCACCGCTGAAGAGCGCCTTCTGCGCGCCATCTTCGGCGAGAAGGCCCGCGAGGTGCGCGACACGTCGCTTAAGGTGCCCCATGGCTCCGGCGGCCGCGTGATCGGCATCCACCGCTTCAGCCGCGCGGCAGGCGACGAGCTTGCCCCTGGCGTGAACGAGCTTATCCGCATCTTCGTGGCTCAGAAGCGTAAGGTCCAGCAGGGCGACAAGCTTTCCGGCCGCCACGGCAACAAGGGCGTCATCTCCCGCGTGCTTCCGGTGGAGGACATGCCCTACCTCGCCGACGGCACCCCGATCGACGTTATGCTCAACCCCCTCGGCGTTCCTTCCCGTATGAACGTCGGCCAGCTGCTCGAGAACCATCTCGGCTGGGCTGCCAAGTGGGGCTGGTCTGACGAGGACACCGACAAGCCGGTTGCCGGCCCGCAGTTCGTGGCGACGCCTGTCTTCGACGGCGCGACCGAGGAGGAAATCTCCGACGCCATCGAGCATGCGAACAAGAACCTCATCAACATCAACCATGCCAAGTACGGTGACCTGGCGCGCGACGAGTTTGTCCCGCAGCTGTCCCGCACCGGCAAGACCTGGCTCTATGACGGCCGCACGGGCGAGAAGTTCCGCGAGCCGATCACGGTCGGCCAGACCTACATCCTGAAGCTGGGCCACATGGTCGACGACAAGATCCACGCCCGCTCGACCGGCCCCTACAGCCTCATCACCCAGCAGCCCCTCGGCGGCAAGGCCCAGTTCGGCGGCCAGCGCTTCGGCGAGATGGAAGTGTGGGCGCTCTACGCGTACGGCGCTTCCAACGTGCTGCAGGAAATCTTGACCGTGAAGTCCGACGACACCGCCGGCCGCGTGAAGTCTTACGAGGCCATCGTCAAGGGCGAGAACATCCCGCCCGCGGAGGTGCCGGAGAGCTTCAAGGTTCTCGTGAAGGAAATGAAGTCGCTGTGCTTGAACGTCGAGCTTGAGGGCCACGACATGCAGCCGATCAGCGAGGACGAAGGCGTCGTCGAGAAGAAGGACGACGATTCGGATCAGGCGCTGTTCGATGCGATTGCCGCGGACGCGAAGCTTTCTGAGGAAGAGTCTGACAAGGCTCTCGATGACATCGCAGCTGAACTGGGAGAATTGATGGGCGATTCATCTAATGACGATACGACCAACGACCTTATCGGTGGAGAGGAGTAAGAGATGACCGAATTCGACGTGAACAACTTCGACGCGCTTCGCATCTCCCTCGCGAGCGCCGACGATATCCGCAGCTGGTCGCACGGCGAGGTCAAGAAGCCCGAGACCATCAACTACCGCACGCTCAAGCCCGAAAAGGACGGCCTGTACTGCGAGAAGATCTTCGGTCCTACCAAGGACTGGGAGTGCGCCTGCGGCAAGTACAAGCGCGTTCGCTTCAAGGGCATCGTCTGCGAGCGTTGCGGTGTCGAAGTGACCCGCAGCAAGGTTCGCCGCGAGCGCATGGGCCATATCGAGCTCGCTGCGCCCGTGTCCCATATCTGGTACTTCAAGGGCAGCCCGAGCCGCCTTGGCTACCTGCTCGACATCCCGCCGAAAGAGCTGGAGAAGGTGCTGTATTTCGCCAGCTCCATCATCACTTCGGTCGACAAGGAAGGCCGCGACGAGGACGCTGACGAGCTTCGTGACGAGCTTGCCGCCGACCTCGAGGAGCTCGATGCCGAGCGCGACCGCCTCATCGAGGCGACGCGCCGACTGGGCACCGACTACGTGCCGGAAGACGACGACTTCGTCGACGAGATCGACGAGGACGAGCGCCTGACCCCCGAAGAGGTCGAGGCCGAGATCGCCGATATCCACGAGGAGTTCATCGAGCGCAAGCAGCTGCGTCAGGACGCCTTCGAGGCCTTCATGAAGATCGAGCCCAAGCAGCTCGTTCCCGAAGAGGCGCTCTATCGCGAGATGCGCATGAACTACAAGAACTACTTCACCGGCGGCATGGGTGCCGAGGCGGTGCGCGATCTGCTCGACGCGATGGACCTCGAAGAGGCTGCCGAAGAGCTGCGCGACACCATCGCCAACGGCAAGGGCCAGAAGCGTGCGAAGGCGATCAAGCGCCTGAAGGTCGTCGACGCGTTCCTGAAGTCCGACAACAAGCCCTCCGACATGATCTTGGACGTCATCCCGGTCATCCCGCCCGACCTGCGCCCGATGGTGCAGCTCGACGGCGGCCGCTTCGCGACGTCCGACCTGAACGATCTGTACCGTCGCGTGATCAACCGCAACAACCGCTTGAAGCGCCTGCTCGACCTCGGTGCCCCCGAGATCATCGTGAACAACGAGAAGC